>Ga0129342_1000003_pt1 | contig 79721 bp, 70 predicted proteins | sample CPBDNA_5_FD_94426 | JGI IMG/M metagenome (GOLD analysis project Ga0129342, IMG submission 94426) | Freshwater to marine salinity gradient microbial communities from Chesapeake Bay, USA - CPBay_Sum_15_0.2_DNA | ecosystem: Environmental > Aquatic > Marine > Coastal | place: USA: Chesapeake Bay...
AATTTTGTCTTCGCGATCAGATTGAAATTGCGTACCGTTATCTTGAGCACCTGAAATAAATACATCAGTTAAACCACTTACTCTTTTGGTTTTTCTTCTCCAATCAGAAAGATCATTTCCTTGTATTTGTTTGTCTAAATCTTTAAACATTTCATACGGGGCAACACCAATAGTATAAAATTGCGTAGTTACAAAGTTTGAATTTCTAGAAAAGATTTCTTCACTTGATCCATTAGACTTACTATAATAAACTCCTCCGTCGTTTCCAAATACTTTTTTTGATGAATCATAGTTTCCAAATGCCATATTATGTTGATCAGCATGGGCATAAACATGACCAAATCCATTATACCAATGAGTAAACTGATCCCATGGGTTAGCACTTGCGTTTTCGCCGGCTGTTGTTGATTTGAATAAATCAATTCCGCCTACATATATTGTTTGAGGGTTCTTTGGATCGGAATCAATTAAAAGATCATAAAAAGATTGACCTCTAGTAAAATCATCTGAATCAATATTATTGTCATCATCATCAGGCAGTTTTAGCTTAATAGGTGCTGAGGCAAATTCATTAGTGGATTTTATAATTGTTACTGGATTTTCAGATGCTAAAGCATATATATCACCATTTGATGCAATTTCCAGTTCGGTTCTTCTTGCTTGATCTGCTTCATTATACAATATAGTATGTTTAAGTTCAAAAGCACTAATATCAGAATTAGCAACTAAAATTGAACCTCCACCAGAACCTCTGTGATTTCTTGTAGTGGAAACCCATAACTTGTTATCAGGTGCTATTTCTAAGTCCATTGGTTGATAAGAATAAACACCTCCATCAATTTGAAATGGAATTTTATCCCACGATACACCTTTATCAGTTGATTTCCAAATACCATAGTCATCAACTCCAAACAAATGATTTTCATCGTCTCTGTGGGTAGAAACACCAGCAGCAATAATAACTTCAGACTTACCATCATTGTCTCTAACAACAACATCATTTATGTAAAAAATACCTGGGCTTACAGTTCTACCTTCATTAGCTAAATATTCAAGCGCCATTGAAACTGTAACTTTACCTTGATTTAAAGCATTTTTCAATTGGTTAGAATACGTTGCAGAAATCATTACTGAGGGAATTTTTATATTCTCTGCTCCATCAGTACCACCCATTGTTATTGGTCCCGATGACCAATTTGTTTGAGATCCATCATCTCTATTAACTACAATTACTGCAATTGCTCCCGCATCTTGAGCTTTTTGAACTTTAGATATAAAAGAGCAATCACCTCTTTCAATTAAAGCAATATTATCTTTAATTTCAGATCCGTTGATAAGGGATTGACAAGCATCATAAATTGATCCACCTATTCCATCAGAAACATCTCCAGTCTCATTATTATCATTAGCTAAAATCAAATCTCCAATAATTGGATCTGAAGTTAATGATGGTCCAAAAGCAGCACTAATGTATGAGTAAGGACCAAGATCACGATTCGTTATTTTAACATAATTACCTTTGCTTGTATAAACTTTTTGAGTTTTTGATTTTCCTCCAAAAACATTATTCCAAGTAATTCCCCCATCAGAAGATTTCCATAATCCGTTACCTAATGCCTCAGCACGAGTGTATGATTCACCAGTACCAACATAAAATGTTTTTTTATCGTTTGGATCATATACAATTGAAGAGACTGGAATATTGTCAGGGATTCCAGATGTTATATGAATCCATTCAGAGTTCTCGTTGGAAATATTAGAATTTTTAAATAATCCACCACTAACACCACCTGCGAGTACGGTTTCATCGGACTCATCATTTGGATCAAACATTAAACCTTTTGTTCTACCACCAACATTGTAAGGTCCCCTGCTTACCCATTTCATTTCTTCTGACTCTCCAGGAACTGTAAACATTCTTACATCTTTTTTATTTGATTCGTTCAATTTATATTGTATTTCAAATAAATCATCAATGTCAGGCTTTCCAGTCATGGGATTCATGGAAAGCTGCCATATTTTTTCTTCATATTGGTTGGGAGGAAGGTTAATTTTTTTTCTTTCAGTTTTTGAAAGTTTGTATGTTTGTTTTATTGGACTGTCCTTTAAATTCTTAGCATGAACAGATCGTTTATAGTCAAACATTAAACCCTTGTAATTATAAATTCCGAGAATTAATAATAACGTAATAAAAATTGATATTTTATGGATTTTTTTCAAAGCTTATTTTGTAATTATTTTTATGGCAAATTATATGCCAATAATTATACAATTTAATTTTTAAATGTATTAATTGTAATGCAACAATAATATGAATTTTTTAATTAAATTAAATGTAATGATTTGAAAAAATATTACATCAATTTGATTTTATACAGCTACTTTTCCTCTAATATGTGGATGCGGATCATAATCTAAAACTTCAAAATCTTCAAATTTAAAATCAGTAATATCACTAACCTTTCTTTTAATTTCAAGTTTTGGTAAACTTTTAGGTTCTCTTGAAATTTGAAGATTTAATTGTTCTATATGGTTATTGTAAATATGAGCATCACCAAAAGTGTGAATAAAATCTCCTGATTGATATCCACAAACATGAGCAATCATTTCAGTCAGTAAGGCATACGAAGCAATGTTAAATGGGACTCCTAAAAAAATATCAGCACTTCTCTGGTATAATTGGCATGATAATTTATTATTATGTACATAGAATTGAAAAAAAGCGTGACAAGGAGGTAGAGCAGCTTTTCCTTTTTTTACATTTTCGCTAAAAGATATGTTAGTATCAGGTAAAACACCAGGATTCCATGCAGTAACTAACATTCTTCTACTGTCAGGATTATTTTTTAACGTGTTTATTACCTCACTAATCTGATCTAAATCAGTACTATTCCAGTTTCTCCACTGATGACCATAAACTGGTCCTAGATCCCCATTTTTATCAGCCCATTCGTCCCAAATTTTAACCCCATTTTCTTGTAAATATTTAATATTGGTGTCACCTTTTATAAACCACAATAGTTCATAAATTATAGATTTTATGTGAAGTTTTTTTGTAGTTAACATTGGAAACCCTTTAGAAAGGTCAAATCTCATTTGATATCCAAAAACACTTTTAGTTCCGGTGCCAGTTCTATCAGGTTTTTCATTTCCCTTTTCTAGGACGTGTTTAACTAAATCTAGATATTGCTTCATTTTGATTTCAAAAATATAAATAATGAGATTTTAGTTGATAAAAAATTTTATAAGTTTTTAAATAGATATTAACCAATTATCATTCCTGCAATAGTTGCAGATAAAAGCGATGCTAAAGTTCCACCTAAAACAGCAATCATTCCAAATTTCGATAAGTTGAATCTTTGGTTAGGAGCAAGGGAACCAATTCCACCTATTTGTATTCCAATTGAAGCAAAATTTGCAAAACCACACAGCATATAAGTAGCCATTAAAATTGATTTTTCATACTGAAGATGAACCAGATTCGAAACATCTTTAAGCTCAGAAAGCTGCATATAACCAATAAACTCACTTGCTGCAAGCTTGATTCCTAAAAGCTGACCCATGAGCGCCATATCCTCTTTTGCAACTCCAATTATCCACATAAGAGGGGATAGTGTATATCCAAGAATAAATTCAATAGAAAGAAAGTTATATGTTGTATTAGAACTAATCCAATTGTTTATATTAGATAAATCACCAATTTTTTCAAAACCAAAATTTATCATTGAAATAAATGCTATAAAAACGAGTAACATAGCACCAACATTTGCAGCTAGTTTTAGCCCCTCGGTTGTTCCATTAGCTATAGCATCAAGTAAATTAGATCCAATTTTTTCCTGTGACACGCTAACGTTTTTATTAATATTTTCAACCTGTGGAAATAATATTTTTGAAATTACAATTGCACCAGGTGCTGCCATAACAGAAGCAGTTAGTAAATGTTTTGCATAATAAAGTTTCATTATTTCATCTTCACCACCTAAAAATCCTATATATGCTGCTAAAACTCCACCAGCAACAGTAGCCATTCCACCAATCATAACTAAAAGAATTTCTGATTTAGTCATTTTTTCTAGGTAGGCCTTAATCATAAGAGGAGCTTCTGTTTGGCCTAAAAATATATTACCGGCAACACTCAAACTTTCAGCACCTGAAATATTCAACAATTTACTTAAACTCCATGCTAATAGTTTCACAATTTTTTGTATAATTCCTAAGTAAAACAATACTGAAGTTAAGGCCGAAAAAAAAATGATAGTTGGCAAAACTTGAAATAAAAACACGTAACCAAAACTTTGCACATTAACCAAATCACCAAGCAAAAACCTACTGCCTTCCATTGTAAAATCTAGAGTTTTTACAAATATTTTACCAAAAAAGTCAAATATATTTTGAACAAATTCAACTCTAATTATTAAAATTGCCAAAAGTATTTGAGTTAATAATCCTAAAAATGTAGTTTTCCAATTTATTTTTTTTCTATTATTACTAAACAAGTAAGCAATTAAAACTAAACAAATCATCCCAACCATTCCTCTAATAACACTTTCCATTGAAAAGCCTTCACTAATTATTATTTCTCTTTGAATCGCCTGGATTGCTATCATTTATTTTTTCTCTTTAATTCATCTCTTAATTGAGCAGCTAATTCATAATCTTCATTTTTAACTGCAATTTCTATAGATTTTTTTATTTGACTAATAGACATTTTTTTTAAATCTATTTCTTTGTTTTTTACTTGACCTATTTTTTTCAAACCAGGTTTTATTATTATTCCTGCTGTTTCCAATACGCTTTCATATGTGAAAATTGGTGAATTAAATCTTATGGCCAAAGCTATTGCATCAGATGTTCTTGAATCAATTATTTCTTCAATTTTGTCACGAACACAAATTAAACTTGAAAAAAACACTCCATCAACAATTTTATGAATTATTACTTGTTTTAAATTAATTTCAAAACAATCTGAAAAATTTTTAAATAAATCGTGGGTTAGTGGTCTTGGAGGTTTTATTTCTTTTTCAAGAGCAACTGCAATTGATTGGGCTTCAAAACCACCAATTACAATTGGAAGTTTTCTCTCACCATTCTTTTCATTTAACAGCAATGCGTAGGCTCCATTTGTATTTTGGCTGTAAGAAATTCTGTCTATTGTTAAACGAATTAAACTCATTGATATAGAAGTTCGTAATAGCTTCTAAAGTATTAAAAATTTATGAGTTTTGTAACTTAAATTCTTTGAGTTTTTCGTTTAGTTTTGGAACAACTTCAAAAGCATCTCCAACTATCCCATAATCTGCTGCTTTAAAAAAGGGAGCTTCAGGATCATTATTTATGACAACTTTAATTTTTGAAGAATTTATTCCTGCTAAATGCTGAATGGCACCAGATATTCCAATTGCTATATATAAATTTGTTGCTACTGGTTTTCCAGTTTGACCAACATGTTCGCTATGAGGCCTCCAACCCATATCAGAAACTGGTTTTGAACAAGCAGTTGCAGCTCCTAAAGTATTAGCTAAATCTTCAATTAAATTCCAGTTTTCAGGACCTTTCATTCCTCTTCCAGCTGAAACAACAATATCCGCATCAGCTATTGAGACTTTTCCTGAACTTTTTTCTGTTGATTTTACAGAAAGATTTGAATTTACAAGATTTACTTTAAAATCTTCCTCAATTACAGAAACTGAGTTCTCTACTAATCCAAAGGAATTGTTAGATAATCCAATAATTATTTTAGCTGATGATGAACAGCAATCGCTAAATGCTTTGTTGGTAAAAGCTGTTCTTTTTACAGTTAACGGATTTAAATTTGAAGGTAAGCTAATTACGTTATTTAAATATGATGCCTCCAGTTTTGCTGCAACAAGAGGTGCTAAATATTTTGAGTCAGAACTACTACTAAGAACAATTCTGTTACAATCAAAATTATTAGATGCTTGAACAATTACATCAGAATATAACTTAGCATTAAATTCATTTAATAGATCATTATTTATTTTCAAAACTTTTTCAATTCCGTATTTACCAATTTCTTTAATATTAGAACAATTAATTGTAACAGCAATAGCTGAAGAATTCATTTGCTTTGCTAATTCAGATGCATATGATGCTAATTCAAAACCACTTTTTTTTATTTTTCCGTTTGAGGATTCTATGTATGTTATTACAGCCATTTTATAAAACTTTAGCTTCGTTTTGAAGTAGGTTAATTAATTCGTCTAGGTTATCAGCATCAATAAGCTTAACAGCTTGTTTTGGTTCCGGTTTATGAAATTTCAATGTAGATGTATTGGGAGAGAAATTAAATGGTTCTAAAGTATCAAGTGGTTTTTGTCTAGCTTGCATTATTCCTCTCATGTTTGGTATTCTTAAATCATTTTCTTCAACTAAACCTTTCTGTCCTCCAATAATTAAAGGGAGGGATCCAGACAAAGTTTCTTTTCCTCCATCGATTTCTCTATCCAATATAACTTTTCCATTTTCAATATCTAATTTTGTGCAATTGGTCACATAATCTATATCTAAAAAACCAGCAATTAAACCAGGAACCATAGCGCCGTTGTAATCAATTGACTCACGGCCAGCAATTATCAAATCGTATGGATTTTCCTTTACGAATTCAGCAATTTGCTTGGCAACGAAATAACCGTCAGTAGGTTCAGCATTAATTCTTATTGCTCTGTCTGCACCTATAGCAAGAGCTTTTCTTAATGTAGATTCAGAGGTTTGAAGACCTACATTGATTACATCAACTAAAGCACCCTGATTTTCTTTAAGCCACATAGCTCTTGTTAGTCCAAATTCGTCATTAGGATTTATTACAAACTGAACTCCTTGAACATCAAATTTTGTATCACTTTCAACAAAATTTATTTTTGATGTAGTATCAGGAACATGGCTAATACAAACTAAAATTTTCATAAATTTTTAAATCAATATTAAAACACAAATATAACAAAAATTACAAAAATACTATGCATGCATAGTATTTTTTTTTAAAAATAAAATCTATAAATCACTAAATATTATTTTATTTTTGCTCAGAATTTTAAATTAACAAATGAGAGTCATTCAATTTAGAGAAGCTATATGCGAGGCAATGTCTGAGGAAATGAGACTTGATAAATCCATTTATTTGATGGGTGAAGAGGTTGCAGAATACAACGGAGCCTATAAGGCTTCAAAAGGAATGTTAGATGAATTTGGTGATAAAAGAGTCATAGATACACCAATTTCTGAGCTTGGCTTTGCTGGTATAGGAGTAGGCTCAACTATGACAGGAAATCGACCTATCATTGAGTTTATGACTTTCAATTTTGCGCTTGTAGGTATTGATCAAATTATTAATAATGCTGCTAAAATAAGACAAATGTCAGGAGGTCAATTTCCTTGTCCAATAGTTTTTAGAGGTCCAACTGGCTCTGCTGGACAACTTGCTGCAACTCATTCTCAAGCATTTGAAAGCTGGTATGCGAATTGCCCTGGCTTAAAAGTAATTGTACCTTCAAACCCATACGATGCCAAAGGACTATTAAAATCTGCAATTAGAGATAATGATCCAGTAATATTTATGGAATCTGAACAGATGTATGGTGATAAGGGTGAAGTTCCTGTTGAGGAGTATTTAATTCCTATTGGAAAAGCAGAAGTTAAGGTGCCTGGAAAAGATGTAACATTAGTCTCTTTTGGAAAAATATTTAAAGAAGCTCAAAAAGCTGTTGAAGAATTAAAAAAAGAAAATATTGAAGTTGAATTAATCGACTTAAGAACGATTAGACCTTTAGATATTGATACAATTATACAATCAGTTAAGAAAACTAACAGACTTGTCATTTTGGAGGAATCTTGGCCATTTGGAAATATTTCAACAGAAATTACATACCAAGTTCAAAATCAAGTTTTTGATTATTTAGATGCTCCAATTGAAAAAATAAATACCGCAGATACACCTGCTCCATACTCACCTGTACTGTTAGCAGAATGGCTACCTAATAGCGACGATGTTATAAAGTCTATTAAAAAGGTGATGTATAAATAGAATTCAATTTTGTATTTCACTCTATTTAACTACTTTTGCCATCAAAATTTAAAATAAACATTAATAGATACGAATATGGAATCATTTGCAATTTATATGCCTATAATCCTGGCTTTAATTGGGTTAGCTTACATGCTTTATAAGAAATCATGGGTAATGAAACAAGATGCGGGAGATGGAAAAATGAAAGAAATTTCAGACTATATTTATGAAGGAGCTCTAGCTTTCCTTAATGCTGAATACAAATTATTATCTGTTTTTGTTCTAATAGTAAGTTTAGCTTTAGCTGGAGTTTCATTTATAGTTCCAACCACTCATTGGCTTATTACCATAGCATTTATTTTTGGTGCAGTTTTTTCTGCATGGGCTGGAAATATGGGAATGAAAATTGCTACGAAAACTAATGTTAGAACAACTCAAGCAGCTAGAACTAGTCTTCCAAATGCACTCAAGATTTCATTTGGAGGAGGAACTGTTATGGGACTTGGTGTAGCAGGTTTAGCTGTTCTTGGTCTAACAGCATTTTTTATTTTATTCTTCAATTTCTTTATGGAAGGTGTTTGGACAAATACATCAGATATGACAATTGTATTAGAAACCTTAGCAGGATTTTCATTAGGTGCAGAATCTATTGCTTTATTTGCAAGAGTTGGTGGTGGTATTTATACCAAGGCTGCAGATGTTGGAGCTGATTTAGTTGGAAAAGTTGAAGCAGGTATTCCTGAAGATGATCCAAGAAATCCAGCTACAATTGCCGATAACGTTGGTGATAATGTTGGAGATGTTGCTGGAATGGGGGCTGATTTATTTGGCTCTTACGTTGCAACCGTATTAGCCGCAATGGTTCTTGGAAATTATGTTATTGAGGACATGGGAGGTAGTATTAACGATGCATTTGGTGGTATAGGACCAATTATTCTTCCAGTAGTTATTGCAGGTGCAGGTATTATTATTTCTATAATAGGAACCTTATTAGTTAGTGTAAAAACTAATGATGCAAAAGAAGATCAAGTAATGAATGCACTTAACAAAGGAAATTGGACTTCAATCGGTTTAGTTGCTATTTCATGTTATGTGCTATGTAAATGGATGTTACCCGAAACTATGCAAATGGAGTTTTTTGGTGAAGGTTTAAAACAAATTTCTTCTATGGATGTTTTTTACGCCACTATTGTAGGTTTAATAGTTGGAGCGGTAATTTCATCTGTAACTGAATATTACACTGGACTTGGTAAAGCACCTACTTTAAAAATTGTACAACAATCCAGTACCGGAGCTGGAACAAATATTATTGCAGGACTTGCAACTGGAATGATTTCAACGTTTCCATCTGTAATATTATTTGCTTTAGCTATATGGGCTTCTTATTTCTTTGCAGGATTTTATGGGGTAGCTTTATCAGCCTCCGCAATGATGGCTACAACAGCAATGCAACTTGCAATTGACGCTTTTGGGCCAATTTCAGATAATGCTGGAGGTATTGCTGAAATGAGTGAGCAAGATCCAATTGTAAGAGAAAGAACAGATATTTTAGATTCAGTTGGTAACACAACTGCAGCGACAGGTAAAGGTTTTGCTATTGCTTCTGCTGCATTAACATCACTTGCATTATTTGCTGCCTATGTAACTTTTACTGGAATTGATGGAATCAATATTTTTAAAGCACCTGTTCTAGCAATGCTATTTATTGGTGGAATGGTACCTGTAGTTTTTTCTGCTTTGGCTATGAATGCTGTTGGCAAAGCTGCTATGGAAATGGTTCATGAGGTTAGAAGACAATTTAAAGATATCCCTGGAATTATGGAAGGAACAGCTAAGCCTGAATATGATAAATGTGTAGCTATTTCTACTAAAGCATCACTTAAAGAAATGATGGCACCTGGATTATTAACAATCGGTTTCCCTTTATCTATAGCTTTTGTTCCGATGTTATTTGGAATGGACAATTTAGCAATAGCTGAAATGCTTGGAGGTTATATGGCTGGAGTTACAGTTAGTGGAGTTCTATGGGCAATTTTTCAAAATAATGCAGGAGGAGCATGGGATAATGCTAAAAAATCATTTGAATCTGGAGTTGAAATTAATGGTGAGATGACTTTTAAAGGCTCTGATGCTCATAAAGCTGCTGTGACTGGTGATACCGTTGGTGATCCTTTTAAAGACACTTCTGGTCCTTCAATGAATATTTTAATTAAACTTACTTGTTTAATTGGTTTGGTTGTTGCTCCAATTTTAGGAGGTCATGCTATAGAATCAGATCATACATCTACTAATCACATTGAAATTAAAAAAGAAGTAATAGTAAAAGTAGATGGTGAAAATTGGACCATGTCAGCTACAACAAACGAAAACGATAATGGTGTAGTTAATAATTCTACAGAAACTTTAACAGGAACTAAGGATGAAGTAATCTCTACATTAAAGCAATATGTTGTAAATGAAATTAATGAGAATGACTTATCATCGAAGGGTCAAAAATAATTTAAATAATAAATAAAAATCTAAAGACCTTTTAAAATATTATCGATTTTGTCTGTAATAGTTTGAAGGTCTTTTTTGTTTTCAACAAAATCTAAATCATCAACATCAATAATGAGTAGCTTTCCTTTGTCGTAAGTTTGAATCCAAGCTTCGTATCTTTCATTCAATCTACTTAAATAATCAATACTAATCGAACTCTCATAATCTCTTCCTCTTTTATGAATTTGATTAACTAGATTAGGAATTTGACTTCTCAAATATATAAGTAGATCTGGAGCTTTTACAAAAGATTCCATCAAATTAAAAATGGATTTATAATTTTCAAAATCTCTATTAGTCATAAGTCCCATAGCTTTAAGATTTGGAGCAAATATAAAGGCATCTTCATAGATTGTTCTATCTTGAATTATGTTTTTTCCTTCTTTATTGAAATCTAAAATTTGACGAAACCTGCTATTTAGAAAATAAATTTGAAGATTAAATGACCAACGTTCCATTTGCTCATAAAAATCATCTAAATAAGGGTTTTTGAGAACATCTTCATAATGTCCATCAAACTTGTATTTTTTTGAAAGTAAATCTGTAAGCGAAGTTTTTCCAGCGCCTATATTCCCAGCAATTGCAATGTGCATATTTCAAATATTTTAATTTAAATTTTTATTTATAATAAATTTACAAATATTAAACTTTATGGCTTAATTATTGTCTATATAATTAAATGAGTTAAAAAATTAAATTAAATCTATGAAAAAAATAATTGTTTTTTTAATGTTCTTGAGCTTTGAATCATATTCTCAAGATTTTTTAGGTAAAGCTTACTACATGTCTAAAAGTAGTGTGAACATGGACTGGATGAAAAATATGCCACCTGAAAGACAAAAATACTTAAAAGCTAGAATGAAAACAGCATTGGAAAAAAATTACATTCTAGATTTTGATAGTAAGTCCTCTTATTTTAAAGAAGAAGTCACACTTGATACCGGAGATTCAGGTGGAGGAGGATTTAATTGGATGCAGTTTGTTGCAGGGCCAAATCAGGGTGATATTTACAAGGATATTCAGAAGAAAACTTATGTTAATAAAAGAGAATTATTTGGAAAGATCTTTTTAATTAGTGATAGTATAGCTCCTACAAAATGGGTTATGACAGGCGAAAGTAAGAAAATAGGAATATATAATGCTTACAAGGCAACATATACAAAAGAAGTTGAAGAAGATGTTTTTAGTTTTAGTAGAAGACAAAGAGATAATCAAAATAACAGTGAAGAAAATAATCCTGTGCTTCCTAAAACTAAAACTGTAGTTATGACAGCTTGGTTCACACCTGAAATTCCAGTATCCACAGGGCCAGCAATGTATGGTGGATTACCAGGACTTATATTGGAAATAAGTGACGGAAACACAACTATCTTGTGTAAAAAAGTTGTTTTAAATCCTGAGGAAAAAATAAATATTAAAGAACCCTCTAAAGGAAAAGTTGTTTCTAATTCAGAGTTTAACTCTATTCAAGAAGAGAAAATGAAAGAAATGAGAGAAAGATATAATCGTGGCGGTGGTCGTGGCGGTTGGGGTAATTCTCGAGCTCGTATAAATTAATTGACAACTATTTATTTTAAAAACAATGAAAAATTTACAACTAATTTTTGTATTACTTTTCTCAATATTAAGTTATTCTCAAGTTAGATTTGAAGGAAAAATTACAGATATTAATGGAAATAGTTTAACGGGAGCAAATGTCATTGCTATAGAAAAGCAATCTAAAATTTTAGATGGTTTTGGAATATCTAATGAATCAGGATATTACAGACTTTCCTTAAAAAAAAATATAGACTATGAAATAAAAGTTTCTTTTATTGGTTTTACTGAGTTTGTATTTGATTTAAACATTTCAGAGAATTTTGAAAAAAACATAGAACTCGAAGAACAGGCTGAGGCTTTGGATGAAGTTGAACTTGTTTATGAAATGCCTGTAACAATAAAAGGAGACACAATAGTTTATAATGCAGATTCTTTTAACACAGGAACTGAAAAAAAATTAGCAGATGTTCTTAAAAATTTACCAGGAGTTGAAATTAACGAAGACGGAAGAGTTGAGGTCGAGGGCAAAGAAATAACAAAAATCACAGTCGAAGGAAAGGATTTTTTTGATGGAGATTCTAAATTAGCTACTCAAAACTTACCTGCAAAAGCAGTTGGTAAGGTGGAAGTATTAAGAAATTTTACAGAAGTTGGTCAGCTAAGAAATGTAACTAATAATGAAGATAATATTGCTATTAATATTAGTTTGAAAAGCGGAAAAGATAAATTTTGGTTTGGTGAAATTTTAGGAGGAGTTGGTAATGAAAAGAGAATTTTGGCTGCCCCTAAAGTATTTTATTACGCCAAAGATTTTAGTATGAGTCTTTTAGGTAATACTAATAATATAGGTGAACCTGTTCTGTCTAGGAGAGATTTTTACAGATTTGGAGGAGGATTTGGTAATTTAAACGCAAGAAATGGAACATCTATAAGTATATCAACTGATGGAGCTGATTTAGGTGGTTTACAAAATAACCAAGCAAAATCTATTGATGCACAACTTGGAGCTTATAATTTTAGCCATGCGCCTAATGATAGCTGGGAGATTAGTGGTTTTGCAATTTTAGCTAAAACTAAAAATATTATCGAAGAAAAAATTTCAAGAAATTATACTAATGGTAATATTCAAAATTCTGAAGACAACGTTATACAAGATAACCAACAACAACTGTATAAATTCACAACAGCTTTTAATCCTAACGATAGACTACAAACAGAATACAATTTATTGATAAAATCTGCAGAGAATTTAGAAAATACAGATTTGATTTCTGAATCATTTCGTAATTCTTCAAATCAACCATCAATTCAACCTATAGAACTGGATGAAATTAATTTATATAAATCTGATCAACCTAGTTCAATCAATCAAGAATTGAAAGCGTATTATACACTAAACGAAGATCATATTTTTTCTTTTGAGGCTCAACATTTATCACAGACTGAAGACCCATTTTACAAGGCAATTAGAGATATTCAACCCTTTAGAAATATAATCCCATTAAACACTAATCAGTCTAAATTTAACATTAATCAAAACAGAATAGTTGAAACTGATAAATTAGAAGCTAAATTAGATTATTACTTTATTTTGACCCCAAAATCGAATTTAAATTTCACCTTTGGTATTACAGATGTTAAACAAAATTTTAATTCAAGCATTTTTCAAATATTAGACAATAATTCTCAGGTTTTTTTTAGCGATGATATTTTAAATAATAATGTAGACTTTAAATTTAATGATGTATACTTTTCTTTAAATTACAGATTTATTACTGGTATTTTTACAATGGAGCCTGGTTTTACAATCAATTCATATAAATCTAAAAATACTCAGCTGGCCAGAACAGAGACTAATTCATTTACTGATATTAGACCCGATATAAGAGTATTCGTAAAATTTAAAGACTCTGAATCATTAAGATTTACGTACAATGCAACTAATCAATTTACAGATATAAATAATTTAGCAGAGGGCTATGTTTTTAATAATTATAATTCTTTTTTTCAAGGAAATCCAAATCTAGAATCTGCCAAATTTTACAATTATAATCTTAATTATCAAAGCATCAATATTTTTAATTTCACTAATGTTTACGCAAGACTTAACTATTCAAAAAGAAGTAACTCAATTCAAAGTAGAACTTTAATTAGCGGTATAAGTAATGTTAGCTCTCCTATAAATTCTAATATTCCAAGAGAAACCTACAGTGCCTCTGGAAGAGTTGATAAAAGATTTAAAAATTTTAAAGCTGGATTCAATATGAATTTTAATTTCAGTGATTTTAATAATATAGTAAATGGTACTCTCACTGAACAAGTTAACTTTACCCAAAGTTATAAAGCTAGTATAGCTACAAATTTTAGAGACAAACCTAACATTGAGGTTGGCTACAGTTATAACAAGCGAATGTACGATACTGGAAATTTCAAAAACTATTATTATACAGACTCTCCTTTTATTCAAATTGATGCATATTTTGGCAAAGGGTTTATTTTTAGAGCAGACTACTCTTATAATTATTACAGAGATGAAAATATTACATTAAATGAATACAGATCCGCAGAAGCAGATTTATCCTATAACAAAGATGGATCTAAATGGGAGTTTGGTATAAGTGTAACTAACATATTTGATGATACTTCGATAAATAGAGATAGTTTTAATCAACTTTACAGTCAGACAAGATCCTATATTATCCAACCAAGATATGCAGTTTTTAGATTAAAATACGATTTAACATCTTTTGCTGGAGGATCTGGAAATTAAAAAATGTGGTTGATCGAAAAGAAGGCAAGAAATAAGATTTTTTTCAGCGTATATTTGTTTAAAATTAACAGTTGAATTTTAAATATAGTATAATACTTTCATTTTTTTTACCACTATTTTGTTGGTCACAGTCTGGTTTTGAGTCTATCCTTTTAGCAGTTGAAAGCGATTCAAAAAAAATTTTTGAACGCTATTTAGATCCAATGATGAAGGGTGCAATATACAGTTCAAATGCTGGATGGTATAGTACGGCAAAGGTTCATAAAAAATTAGGTATAGATTTATCCTTAAGATTAAATACTTCTTTTGTTCCATCTGCTGATAGATTTTTTAGAATCTCAGATTTAGAATATATTTCAACAGACGCTGAAAATCTACCAACAATTGCAGGTGAAAATAGACAAGAAAATTTATTTATTACTATACCTGCTGATGGAATTTATCCTGAAATAACTTCAAATATTAAATCTCCAAAAGGGATAAAAAGTAAATTACCTCTAGGAGCCATTCCAGCTCCAGTTTTACAATTGGGCGTTGGAGTTCCATTTGATACCGAGCTTATTGTTCGTTACAGTCCAGAATATCATAGAAACGGAGTTGACATGTCTTTAAAAGGACTTGGATTAAAACACAATTTACTTCAATATTTTGGACCAATTGATAAAGTTCCTTTAAATGTATCTGCATTTGCTTCTTATTCAAATATGGATATAGACTATGATGTTCAATCATTTAGTTCTTTAAATGGTTCTGGTCAAGTTGCCCAGTTTAGTTTAAATAATTATAATTTTTTATTATTAGCATCAGTTGATTTATTGGTAGTTGATTTTTATACCTCTTTTGGATATTCAGGCGGTAGTTCTTCATTTAAATTACTTGGAAATTACGATTTGGAATACAATTCAAATTCTGGAATTCCAATAAATAAATCATTGATTGATCCAATTGATATGAATTTTAATGCTTCTGGGTATAGAACAACAATTGGAGCAAGATTTAAATTTTTGGTATTTAGTGCCTTCGCTGATTTTACTTTTCAAAAATATAATACACTTTCAGCAGGGATTTCTGTAAATTTTAGATAATTTTTTTGTTATAATTATTTTTATATTATATATTTGAAAATAATTTATTGTTAGAGGAACGATTTGACTGATTGCAACCTCTTAAAAAAAGTGCTAAAGCAGTAGCTAAGCAACTATTTATCGTCAAATCACATCTAATTATAAATTTAATTATAAACATTAAATATATAAAAATGAGTGAACAAAAATTATCAACCAAAGCTCTTCATGCCGGGCATGATACGAGTTTAAGTCAAGGAACTAGAGCAGTTCCAATCTATCAATCTACATCCTATGTTTTTAACAATGCTGATCATGCTGCAAATTTATTTGCTCTAGCTGAACCAGGATATATTTACACTAGATTAAACAATCCAACTAACGATGTCTTAGAACAACGACTAGCTGCGTTAGAGGGTGGAATAGCATCTGTTGTTACTGCATCCGGAACATCAGCTATTTCAACTGCGCTGCTTGTTCTATTAAAATCAGGCGATCACATTGTAGCTTCAAATAGCCTCTATGGTGGAACATTCAACCTATTGAATGTAACACTTCCAAGACTGGGAATAACAACAACTTTCGTAGATCCATCTGATCCTCAAAACTTTAAAGATGCTGTTCAAGAAAATACAAGAGTATTTTTTGCTGAATCTTTAGGAAATCCAAAACTTGATGTTTTAGATTTAAAAAGAATTTCATATTATGCAAAGGAATCAAAAGTTCCATTTATTGTTGACAATACTGTAGCTAGCCCTGCATTATTAAATCCAATTGAATATGGAGCTAACATTGTTATACATTCTTTAACAAAATATATTAATGGAAATGGTACTGCTTTAGGAGGAGTTATAATTGATGCAGGTACATTTGATTGGTCAAATGGTAAGTTTCCAGAATTTACAGAACCATCTCCTGGATATCATGGATTGGTTTATCATGATGCCCTTGGTGCAGCTGCTTTTATAGCAAAAGTTAGAATTGAAGGACTTAGAGATTTAGGTGGGGCTTTGAGTCCTTTTAATGCATTTCAAATAATTCAAGGTTTAGAGACTTTAGATATTAGAATAAAAAAACACAGTTCTAATGCTTTAGAGCTTGCTCAATGGCTAGAAAAAAGACCTGAAGTTGAATGGGTTAATTATCCTGGTTTAGAGTCTAGTGAATATTTCTCTCTTTCAAAAAAATATTTACCAAAAGGGCAAAGCGGTATTTTAACTTTTGGAGTAAAAGGAGGATTTGAATCTGCAAAAACCATAGCAGATAAAACTAAAGTTTTTTCTCTTTTAGCTAATATTGGAGACACAAAATCTTTAATAATTCACCCTGCAAGCACCACACATCAACAGTTAAGCGTTGAAGAACAAGTACTAACAGGTGTTACTAGTGATTTAATTAGGCTTTCTGTAGGGCTTGAAGATATTGAAGATTTAAAACAAGATTTAGAGTTAGCTTTTTCTAAAATAGATTCAAAAGTTTTAGCATAATTTCTATGATAAATGTAAATAAGCTCAATATTGAAAATTATATTTCTTTTGATGGTACTACTTTTGATATTGAGCTTACTTATGAATTGTTTGGACAACCATTAGGGGAGAGTCCAATTGTTTTAATTAATCATGCCCTTACAGGAAACTCATCTGTAAGTGGAAGTAAAGGTTGGTGGAATTCAATTGTTGGTGACAAAAAATTAATAGATACCAACAATTATACTGTTTTAGCTTTTAACTTTCCAGGAAATGGTTACTATGGAAAATTAATTGACAATTATGAAAATTTGATTCTTAGAGATATAGCAAAAATATTTATAATTGGACTTGAAAAGTTAAAAATTAAAAAACTGTATGCTATTATTGGTGGTTCTATTGGCGGAGGCTTAGTATGGGAAATTGCATCAATATCACCAAACATTTCTGAAAATTATATTCCTATTGCCTCAGATTGGAAATCTAGTGACTGGTTACTTGCTAATACTCGATTACAAAAACAAATTTTAAATAATTCATCAAATCCAGTCCATGATGCAAGAATTCATGCAATGTTGTGTTACAGATCACCTTTATCTTTTCAAAAAAAATTTGATAGATCTGTAAATGAGGACACCAAAATTTTTAATGTAGAAAGTTGGCTACTCTATCATGGAAAAAAATTACAAAAAAGGTTTCAATTGAGTTCTTATAAATTGATGAACCATTTGCTTTCAACCATTGATATTACACAAGGAGGAAAAATTAATTTTGAAGATATTATTGCAAATATAAAAGGTAACATATTTATTGTCTCAGTTGATTCTGACTTGTTTTTTACAGATTGTCAAAATAGAGACACGTTTTATAAAGCTTGTAGAATTAAGGATAACATATTTTTTAAAACAATAAGATCTGTTCATGGTCATGATGCATTTTTAATTGAATTTGATCAAATCAACAAACTTTTAAGCACAGTTTTTAAAAGAGAAAAAGTTTTAGATTCTAATTTTTAATTTATCAATCTCCTTTTTTTGTTTTTATCTTAACTAATATTACATTTACAAATTAAATTTTATGAATCGTAATTATTTTTATCAAAAGTTTTATTTTTCCTTCTATTATGAAGAAAAATCAGGACTTTTTTATATTTAATAATCAAAAAATATATTTTAATGAGTCCTGATAAAATCAGGACTTTTTTTTTAAATAAATATGAAAACAGTTGGTATTCAGGGCATAAAGGGATCTTATCACGATCAGGTTGCAAAAGATTATTTTGGAAAGTCTTTATTTTTAAATGAATTTTTATCTTTTGATGATCTCGCATGTTCCGTTAGCAAAGGGAAGTCTGAATTTGGAGTCATGGCAATTGAAAATTCAATAGCTGGATCTATTATTCCAAATTATGCATTAATTGATTCTTTTAACTTAAATATAGTTGGTGAATATTTTATTAATATTAACCACCAACTTATGGTCCTTCCAGGATCAAAAATTAAAGATATAAAATATGTTTCCTCTCACCCTATGGCATTACTTCAATGTAAAGATTTCTTTATAAAACACCCACATATTACATTGGTAGAGGAAAAGGATACTGCTGGAGTTGCTAAATTAATTTCTAAAAATAAAATTAAAGATACTGCTGCTATAGCAAGTATTCAAGCTGCCAAAATGTATGGTTTAGATATTGTTTCCAAGAACATTCAAACAATCAAAAAAAACCAAACTCGATTTGTTATTGTTTCTAAAAATAAAATTGAAAAGGGAGATATGTTGAACAAAGCTTCACTAAAATTTTCTTTAAGTCATGAGACAGGTAGCTTAGCTGCAGTTTTAAATATTTTAAAACAATATAATTTAAATCTTACTAAAATTCAGTCGCTTCCAATTATTGAAATACCTTGGAAATACTCTTTTTTTGTTGATACAACTTTTATTTCTTTAGATGATTTTAATAATGCTGTTAATATTATAAAAAATCAAGCAGAGTCCTTTAAAATTTTAGGAGTTTATAAAAATAAAATGAAATGATTATACATTCGAATAGATTAAACACTGTAGAAGAATATTATTTCTCTAAAAAGTTAAGAGAAGTTTCTGAAATGATAAAATCTGGATATCCCATTATCAATATGGGTATTGGTAGCCCAGATTTATTTCCTTCAAATAATGTAATTTCTCAAATAAAAAATAGTTTATCAGATTCAAATTCTCATAAATATCAAAGTTATCAGGGACTACCAGAATTTAGAAAATCAATATCAAATTTTTATAAAAATTATTTTAAAGTTGAGTTAAATTCAGAAAAGGAAGTACTACCATTAATGGGTTCAAAAGAGGGAATTATGCATATTTCTCTTGCTTTTTTAAATTCTGGTGATGAAGTATTAATTCCAAATCCAGGATACCCTACCTATCATTCCGTAACTAACTTGGTAGAAGCAAAGCCAAGATTTTATGACTTAGATGAAAATAACAATTGGTTTCCAGATTTAATCGAGATAGAAAAGAGTGACCTTTCAAAAGTTAAATTAATGTGGGTAAACTATCCTCATATGCCTACAGGAGCATCAGTTGGTGTTAATAAATATGAAGAACTTATTAAGTTTGCTGAAAGAAATAATATTTTAATTGTTAACGATAACCCCTACAGTTTTATTTTAAATAAAGATTTTGTAAGCATATTAAAAGTTAATGGCTCAAAAGAAGTTGCAATGGAATTAAATTCTCTAAGTAAATCTTTTAATATGTCAGGTTGGAGAGTTGGAATGTTACTTGGTTCTGACTTAAATATCTCAAGAGTTTTGAAAGTAAAAAGTAATATGGATTCAGGAATGTTTTATGGAATTCAAAAAGGGGCTATTTCAGCTTTAAATTTAAGTGAAAGCTGGTTTGAAAGTTTAAATAAAGTTTACTACAAACGAAGAGAACTAATTTGGAAACTTGCAGATAAATTAAATTGTTCATATAATAAAAATTCTAAGGGTTTATTCGTATGGGCAAAGCTTCCTGGGAAAAACCCTAGTTCTGAAAGTTTTATTGAAAATTTATTATTAGAAAAAAATATTTTTATTGCACCTGGAACTATTTTTGGCTCAAATGGTGAGGGTTATGTTAGATTTTCCTTATGTATTGATGAAAGTAAAATTATTGAATCACTAAAAAGAATCGATTTATGAAAGTAGGTATAATTGGTTTAGGATTAATGGGAGGCTCATTCGCAATAGATATAAAAACAAAATTTCCTGATTCAGAAATTTTTGGAATAGATTCTTCTAATAAAAATTTAGATAAAGCTCTTGAACTTGGATTAATTGATTATAGTATTGATTTTAAGGATTTAAAAAACATGGATTTGATTTTAGTATCGGTACCAGTAGATAAAATGTTTGATTTAATAGACAAGGTTCTTAATCTAATAGGCTATAATACTTTAGTTTTTGATGTTGGTTCTACCAAAGAGCCTATATGTAATTACTTAAAAAATCACAATAAAAGATCTAATTATTTAGCTGCGCATCCAATGGCTGGTACTGAATTTTCAGGACCCAAAGCTGCTATCAAAGGACTATACGTAGGAAAGACTAATATAATATGTGAATTTGAAAAAACTGATAAAAAACTCGGAAAATTAGCACTTGAAATTTTTGATGCTCTAAATATGAAAACAATATATATGGATCCAAAATCTCACGATATTCATGTTGCATATGTTTCTCATCTTTCTCATGTTAGTTCATTCATGCTAGGTAAAACAGTTATTGAGAAAGAGAAAAATGAGAATAATATTTTTGATTTAGCTGGAAGTGGTTTTGAATCGACAGTTAGATTAGCCAAAAGTAATCCAAGAACTTGGACTCCGATTTTTTTACAAAATAAAATTAATTTAGCTGCCTCAATTGATGAATATATATCAAATCTAAATTTATTAAAACAATTAATTATTGATGGAAATGATAAAGAATTAATTAAAGTTTTAAACAATACGAATCGAATTACAGAAATATTAAATAAACAATAAAAATGGAAAATAGAAAAGAAATGAGAACTTGGCTTGATGATTTTAATTTAAAACATCCTTTGGTGATAGCTGGTCCTTGTAGTGCGGAAACTGAAGATCAAGTATTAAGAATTGCTCATGATTTAAAAGATACAGATGTATCAGTTTACAGAGCTGGAATTTGGAAGCCAAGAACTCGGCCAGGAATGTTTGAGGGTGTTGGTGCAATTGGTCTTAAATGGTTAGATAAAGTAAAAAAAGAAACAGGTCTTTTAACTGCTACTGAAGTAGCTAATGCTAGTCATGTTAAATTAGCACTTGAATATGATATTGACGTACTTTGGATAGGCGCTCGTTCAACAGTGAGCCCGTTTATTGTTCAAGAAATTGCAGAGGCATTAAATGAAACTGATAAAATTGTTTTGGTAAAAAACCCAGTAAATCCTGATCTTTCATTATGGCTAGGTGGAATTGAAAGATTATATTCTGCAAATATTAAAAAGCTAGGGGCTATCCATAGAGGATTTTCAACTTACGAAAAATCTAAATATAGAAATAATCCAGAATGGCAATTACCAATTGAGCTTCAAAATAAATTTCCTGACTTACCATTAATTTGTGATCCCTCACATATAGCAGGAAGACGTGATATATTACAAGACATTTCACAAACAGCGCTTGATCTTAATTTTGATGGATTAATGATCGAAACACATATAGATCCTGATAATGCTTGGAGTGATGCTGCTCAACAAATAACGCCATCTGATCTTGTAAAAATGATGAATGACTTAAAAATAAGAACTTTAACAAGTGAGGAGGCTGATTATAAAAATCAATTAAATACTCTAAGAACACAAATAGATGTAATCGATCAAGGTTTGCTTGAAACTTTAGGAAAGAGAATGAAAGTTGCTGTTTCTATTGGTGAATTAAAAAAGAAAAAAAATGTTGCTGTTCTTCAAACTAAGAGATGGAATGAAATTTTAGGAAATATGATTTTAGAGGGTGAAAAGAAGGGTTTAAGTGAAGAATTTGTTTTAAAAATGTTTAAAGCAATTCATCAAGAATCCATTAATAATCAAAATAAAGTTATAAACAGTTAACAATAAAATGAAAGGATTAGTTTATAAATCAACAGGAAATTGGTATGAAGTTCATACTGATTCTTGTGAGGTTTATAAATGCAGTATAAAAGGAAAATTTCGTTCTTTGGGAATTAAAAGCACTAATCCTGTTGCAGTTGGTGATTATGTTTTTTTTGAAATAATAAATAAAAAAGAACTGAAAGGGATAATCACTAAAATTGAGCCCAGAAAGAATTATATTATTAGAAAATCTGTTAATCTTTCTAAACAGAGTCATATTTTAGCATCTAACATCGATTACTGTTTTCTTTTTGTCACTCCTTCAAATCCAGTAACATCATCTCTTTTTATTGACAGAGTTCTTCTTTCAACTGAATCTTTTGGAATAAATACAATAATTCTTTTCAATAAAATCGATTCATATGATAAAGATGATATTAATTATATTGAAAATTTGTTCAATACGTATACATCCATTGGCTATAAATGTTTAAAAATTTCAGTTAGAAATAAAATTAATATTGAAAAAGTTAAAAAATACATGGAAAATAATGTTTCAGTATTTACAGGTCATAGTGGTGTTGGCAAAAGTAGTATGATGAATGCTTTAGATTCAAACTTGAATTTGAAAACCTCTATAATTTCAAAACAAAACGAACAGGGACAGCATACCACTACCTTTGCAGAAATGTTTGATTTTAATAACGGAGCTAAAGTAATTGATAGTCCTGGCATAAAAGGGTTTGGACTAATAGATATTGAAAAAAATGAGATAGGAGGATTCTTTATTGAAATTTCTAAATTAAGTGCTCATTGTAAGTTTAATAACTGCTTGCATTCAAATGAACCTCATTGTGCAGTAAAATCTGCATTTGAAGCAAATGAAATTTCAGAATCTAGATACTTGAATTATTTAAGTATATTAAATAATGATGAAAATAATTTTAGATAGGTCATATTAATGAGAGCGCTTATTCAAAGAGTTAAAAGTGGAAGTGTAGAAGTAGAAAATAAAATAGTTTCTAAAATAACCCAAGGAATTGTTTTGTTAATTGGAATTGAGGACAGTGATGATTTTAGCGATATTGATTGGATTTGTAAAAAAGTTTCTCAGTTAAGAATTTTTGATGATAAGGATAAAATTATGAATAAATCATTAATTGATATCGATGGTCAAATATTAATAATTAGTCAATTTACACTACATGCGCTGATAAAAAAGGGGAATAGACCCTCTTACATTAGGGCTGCTAAAAGTAATTATGCTAATAAAATTTACAATCAGTTTTTAACCCACATGGAAAATAAATTAAATAAAAAACCACTTGCTGGAATTTTTGGTGCTAACATGCTAGTCAAGATAGAAAACGATGGACCAGTTACCATTTTTATGGATTCCAAAAATAAATCTTTTTAAAATATGGTTAACTCATTTTAAAAGATAACCCATTATTATTTATAACAGGAAATCAAATCCAACATAAATTCCAAAAGGATGACCTGGTCTTAATCCAGCAGGTGCTCTAGAAACGGCGTAATTTTTGTCAAATAAATTGATTATTTTGGATGTGTATGTTATACCATGTCTAGCTTTGAATTTAAAAGAAACATCAAATATAAAATAGGATGGAATTTTAATTGATCCATTAGCTATAGTTGAGAATTCTCCGTTATAATTTCCATTAAAATTAATCTCAAATTTATTTGTTTTAATACCAATATTTGAATTCAATTGATGCTGTGGAATGTATGGAATTCTATCTCCATTGCTTACTTCTCCCCAAATTTCTTGATTACTTCCAAAATCAGTTAAGAATTTTGCATTAGTTAGAGTATATGAAAATGAAAATGGAACAGAAATTTTTTTATTTTCAACAATATCTGATGTCAATAATATTTCTAATCCATTAACCAAAGCATTTCCAGCATTAAATGAATCAAGTTCTCCAAAACCTCCAGTTGCTGCAAGATCATTTCCTAGTAAGTTGTTATAATCATTTTGATACGCAATAATTTCAGCATTTAACTTGTGTATTGAAAATCGTCCTCCCAATTCTAAATTTACACTCTCCTCAGCCTTTTGACCAACTGAGCTGCCTGGAGGTGAATATCCTTTATGTATGCCTCCAAATATTGAAAATTTATTATTAAAGGTATAATTAATTCCAATTCCAGGTATAAGTATAGATACTTTGTTTTTACTGGAAAAACGATCAATTAAAATTCTTTCAGAATTGTTTTTTCCAAAATCATCTCTACCTAATAATATCGATTCGTACCTTAAACCAGGTGAAACAGTAAATCCTTTGATCTTGTATTTATACATTATGTATGAAGCAAAAGAATTTGCATAGCTTATTCTATTGCCACGTGAACCTTTTTCTCCATAAGTATTTAAAGACATCTCCCCATTAGTCATTGAATAAGTATCCTCCCATTCAAACCTGTCTTCTTCATCGTAGTGAACTCTTATTCCAATTTCAATATCATTAAACGAGTTGTTATCTCCATACCAATGATGGTCGATTTTAGTCTGAATTCCTTTTGAAATGTATTCTCTATTATTGGCTTTTATTTTTAAAGCATTTTCTGAATTTGAGAGTCCTTTCAATATCAAATAGTGTCCTGAGTAATTTTCAGGATTAGAAATGATTTTTGAAATTTTTTGTGAACTTCCTTCAAAATCAACATCATTCAATTTGTACCAATTTCTTTTAAAACCATTGTGATATGCATTAGTTGCAATTTTAAATCTTTCATTAAAATTTAATTCATGAGTAATTAAAAATTGTATATGTTTAGCATCCATTTTATCTTTCACAGATCCCAGATATCTTTGAAAAGGATTTATTTTAAAATCGTTTTCAGTTAAACCTAAATAAGTTTCATTTGATATTTCATCGTAACTATGAAATTTTAGTTCTAAACTTTGTTTAGTGTTTAATTTTTCAGAAGTTTTATATTTAATTTTCGATGTTATTTCGTTTATATCAAAACCAGTATTTAAATTATTTCCTAAAGATTTAAATCCATCAGAATTAAAATTTAAATATTCAATCATGTATCCAAAATTATTAAAGCTATCGCCTAATGTAAGGTGTGCTTGACCAGTACTAAAACTTCCAAAACTGGTTGATATTTTTCCAGTTAATGATTCTGGTATCTCTGTTGAAACAAAATTTATCGCTCCACCAGTTGTATAGGGTCCATATTGAATTTGACTACTCCCTTTTAAAACTTCAACAGCTTGCATTCTCGAGATTGATGGGAAATAATACGCTGATGATGCACTGTAAGGTGCAGGTGAAATTAAAACACCATCTTCCATGATGGCTATTTTTGAACTTCTCTCTGGTGAAGTTCCTCTTATGCTAATATTTGGACGTAATCCAAAACCATCTTCCTCGTAAAAATTAATTCCTGAAATTTTATTTAATGCTCTATTAATATCGGTGTAATTAAATTTTGCTAGATCATCTGTTGATAAATAGTAGGCAGCTCCTGTTCTATTTTTTGCTACAAATTTATTTCCAAGTATTGTATTAGATTTTATAATTACTTCGTCCAGAGCAGTTATAGAATCTTTAATAAATTCATTTTCCCGATTACTATAATTAGATTTCTCTTTATTTTGAGAATTCAACACAAAAACAATAAAAAGAGGAATTATGTACGTAATTTCTTTCATGCTATTTAGATTCATTCTAAATAAAAGATTAATAAATCCCAAATATATTATATTATTTAAAATTAGTCTAAATAAATATAATTTTTTTTTCAAATAAAAATGATTTAATTTCGTCAATCCAATTTTTTCAAAATGAGATTATTTATTTGTTTTTTTGTCGCTTTGTTTTTAATTAGTTGTTCTTCTGATAATAAAAGATTAAATGAAATTAATATTTATAGTCAAAGACATTATAAAGTTGATGAAATCCAATACAAGAACTTTGAAGAATTAACTGGAATAAAAGTTAATGTAACAAAGGCTAATGCTGATGAATTAATTCAAAGAATGATTAATGAAGGTGAAAATTCACCTGCAGACCTTTTCATTACTGTTGATGTTGGTAAATTATGGCAAGGTACCGACTTGGGTTTGTTTCAAAAAATAAATGATGATTCTATTTTTAATAATATTGATCCTAATTTATTGGACGTAAATAAGTATTGGGTTCCATTGACTTATAGATCTCGAGTAATTGTATATAGTAATGAAAGAGTAAATAAAAACGAATTATCTACTTATGAAGATTTAGCAAACGAAAAATGGAAAAATAGATTATTGGTTAGATCCTCATCAAATGCATATAATCAGGCTTTGATGTCTTCACTTATAGCTAATATAGGTTTAGAAGAAACCTCAAAATGGTCGGAAGCAGTAGTTTCTAATTTTGCCAGAGATCCAAAGGGAAGCGATAGAGACCAAGTAAAAGCAATTGCAGCTGGACAAGGGGATATAGCAATTGTTAATTCCTACTATATTGGATTGCTTTTATCTTCCGAAAAAGAAGAAGAAATTAATGCTGGCAAATCAGTTTCTGTTTTTTTTCCTAATCAAGGAGAAAATGAAAGAGGAGCACACATAAATGTCTCAGGAATAGCAATCACAAAAAATGCTCCTAATAAAGTGAATGCCATTAAATTAATAAAGTATTTAACAAGTTTAAGTGCACAGAAGACTTATGTCAATAATAGTTATGAATATTCTGTGAATCCGTCTGTAAAACCAGATGAAATTGTTCAAAAATGGGGAGAGTTTAAAAAAGATCCTTTAGACTTGAACATGCTTGGAATTAAGAGAAATGAAGCAATTCGTATTTTTGATAAAACAGGTTGGAAGTAAAGAAAAAATATTATTCAAACAATAGAAAGTTAATATTATTTACAGTTCTTCTTTCTATAATTATCATTTTACCAATACTAACTTTAATAGTTAATACTATAAACATTGATGGTTCAAATTTTAAATATTTATGGGATAATCTACTATACGATTATTCATTCAATACTGTATATCTTGTAATGATAACATCTTTTTTTTCCCTATTATTTGGATTAATACCCGCTTGGTTTGTGAGTTCATATAAATTTACTGGTAAAAATATCTATGATTTTCTACTTTATCTTCCTCTCGCTATCCCGGTATACATCATGGCATTTACTTACAGTGATATTTTAAGTTTCACAGGACCAATTCAAAGTTATGCAAGAAAGTATTTTTCAAATTTTTCAGAACTACTAAATCAAGATTATCTTCAAATTGAAGTTTTAGGTATTATAATGGCTTTAGCTTTGTACCCTTACATTTATACAGCTTGTAGACTCTCTTTTTCACTTATTGGATCAAACTATATTGAATTATCAAAAAGTTTAGGAATGTCAAAATCAAAAACATTTTTTAAAATTGTTATACCCCTTTCAAGAGTCTCAATTTTTTCTGGTCTTTTTTTGGTTGTAATGGAAGTTCTTAATGAATATGGTGCCGTAAAATACTTTGGAGTTAATACATTTACAAGTGGCATTTTTAGATCATGGTATTCCATGCAAGATGTAGAAACTGCATCTCTTCTCGCTGTTTTTTTATTTTTTACAGTTTTGATATTTTTTGTTTTAGAAAGGTTTATTAATTCAAAATACAATTACAGTTATAAGCCAAATACGAAAAATTTTAAAGAGGAAATTCCTAATATTAAAAATAAATTATTAATTCATTTTTTTTGTTTAATGCCAATTATTTTTGGCTTTGTAATTCCAATATTATTTATTTCAGAAAACGTTATTTATGAATTCGAAAGAATAGAATTTGTTGAAGTCTTTAATTTATCTAAAAATACAATTTTAGTTTCTTTAATTGCAACATTTATAATTATTTCAATATCTGTGTATTTTCAATTTTTAAGAAGAATAGTTAAAAATAAAATATTGACAATTTTTAACGAGGCTATATCATTATCCTATGCTCTGCCAGGTGCAGTTATTGGTTTGTCTTTAATAATATTATTTTCTTCAACTCCTTTTAAATCAGAAATTTTAATTGGATCTTTTTTTGTCTTGATATATGCTTATGTAATAAGATATATGGCTGTAGGAATTTCTCCATTAAAGTCCAGTTTTGAAAAACATCCAAGCTCATTTGACGATACTGCAGTAAATTTAGGTATGGGTTCATTAAAATTATTTAAATCGATACATTTTCCAATAAATAAATCTGCTATTGCTATAGCTTTTTTAATAACATTTGTTGATATTTTAAAAGAGTTACCAATAACATTGATATTGAGACCTTTTAATTTTGATACTCTTGCAGTACAAACCTATGAATACGCTGTTGAGGAAATGATTCCTAAATCTTCAATTTATTCTTTAATTATTGTTATGATGGGAGTTGTATTGTTAATATTTTTGAAAAAAATTGTAAATAATCAGATTGATGTTTTTAAAAGTTAACAATTTAAAAAAATATTACAGCCAAGATGAGCATTTAATCAGAGATTTAAATTTTTCTGTTAAAGAAGGTGATATTGTTTCTTTTATTGGTGAAAGTGGTTCTGGTAAAACTACTTTTTTAAAATGTTTAGCTGGTTTAGAAAAAATCAATTCTGGTTCAATAGAGTTAAATGGAAAAATTTTAGATGATCAAAATACTTTTGTAACTCCAAACGAAAGAAAAATTGGGTTTGTTTTTCAAGATTACCCACTTTTTCCTCATCTAAACATTATAGAGAATATAAAAATCAACCTAGAGAAAAGGTTTTTATCTAAGATCGATTACATCCTCGGCTTAACAAATCTACAAAATTTGAGCAACAGGTATCCGGATCAACTTTCTGGAGGTGAACAGCAACGAGCTTGTTTGGCTAGAGCTTTAGTTAGAGAGCCAGATCTTTTATTACTTGATGAACCATTTAGTAACTTAGATTTTAGCATTAAATTAAGTATTCAGGAAGAAATTCATAAAATTGTAAAAGAAACTCAAACTACTACTATTTTAGTTACTCATGATATCAGGGATACATTTAATATTTCTGATAAAATTTTAATATTCAAGGCAGGTATTCTTCAGCAATATGATAATCCAGTGAGTATGTATTGTAATCCTATTAACTGTTATTGCGCAAAGATTTTAGGGGATTTGAATCAAGTTAATATTAAAAATAAGATATTTTATTTAAGACCTGAAAAAATTATGGTTACAGATTTTTCTGATTTTGAAGGTGAAGTTGAGAAATGTTTATTTGCTGGAAAAGAATATAAAATTAGCGCTAAAGTAAATGGTGAAACATGGACCTTTTACAATGATTATCCAATCAAAAAAAACAAAAAAATATATCTAAATTTTGATAATAAAGATTTACTAGAATTTGACTCTACTTGCTCAAATTTTTTCACTTTAAATCAATAAAAACTAATTTAAATTCATTCTAAACGTAAATCATTTTAGATTTATGTAAAATATAAATTATGATTGAATCTGTAAATAGTTGTCTTACTTGTAAGAATTTAGTTGATTCTTTAAAATGTTCAAAGCATGATCTTTCAGTTGAGATAAACAATGTATGTAGAGACCATTCTATTAAAAAAGCTTTTTCAAAGCTTTCAGATTGTGCAAGCTGTTCTAGTTACAAAAAGTCTGATTGTCCGAACCCAGGTCACTCAGCTCCTGGAATGCTATGCTTCTCTTGGTCTTCTTATTAATTCAATAATTTATGTTCTAATATTTAAAATAATCTTGATTAAATCCAATTGGATATTCAATAATTTATTAATAAATTTTAAGTTTATATTCTTATCTTAATAACTTAATTTTACTATTTGATTTAGTAATTTCTTACAAATTATCTAATTAATATTAAAGAAATGGAATTAAAAAAAATTCAAAGTAAGGTAGATGATTGGATTAATAATCACGGAGTCAGATATTTCGATCCTATGACCAATATGGCTCAACTCACAGAAGAAGTTGGTGAAGTAGCGAGAATTATTTCGAGAAGATATGGGGAACAATCTGAAAAAGAATCTGACAAAAAAGCAGATTTAGGAGAAGAGCTTTCAGATGTTCTTTTTGTTGTTTTTTGTTTAGCTAATCAAACTGGATTAGATTTAGATGAATCATTTAATAAAAAACTCGAGTTAAAATCCAAAAGAGATAGTTTTAGACATAAAAACAATCCTAAGCTTAGCTAGTTAATGAGTAGTTTGTTATTAAAACACGATAATTCATTTTTTTCAAGGTCATTTAAAATATCTGGCTCAAAAAGTGAATCTAACAGATTGTTAGTTCTTAAATCTATATATCAAAATTTAAATATTGAAAATCTTTCTGACTCAGATGATTCAATTGTTTTAAAAAAACATTTAGATAATTTATCATATTATATTGATATTCATCATGCAGGTACTGCAATGCGTTTTTTAACTGCTTTATTGTCAATCAAAGAAAACAACAAGTTTGAAATTACTGGATCTGAAAGAATGAAACAAAGGCCAATCGGAGTTTTGGTCGACGCTTTAATAAATTTAGGAGCCAATATTATTTACAAGGATAAAATAGGCTTTCCTCCAATAATTATTAAAGGAAAAAAAATTTTGGGTGGAGAAGTTTTTTTAAATGCTGAAATAAGCAGTCAGTATATAACAGCCTTGATATTAATTGCTCCATTGTTGGAAAAAGGTTTAATTATAAATCTACAAGGAGAAATTACATCTAGGCCTTATATTTTAATGACTTTATCAATTTTAGAAAGACTGGGAATTAAAAATAAGTTTGAAAATAATTCAATTTCAGTACATCCCTGTAAAAAAATCAAAGATATTTCTATAAACGTTGAGTCCGATTGGAGTTCTGTCTCTTATTATTATAGCATTGTTGCTCTTTCAAAAAAAAGTCATTTAGAAATAGGAAGTTATTTCAAGAATTCAATACAAGGAGACAAAAAACTTGTGGATATCTATTCAAAACTTGGGGTTAAGACAAAATTTATTGATAATATAATAATTTTAGAAAAAGATGAAGATTATTTATTACCTATAAATTTAGATCTTGATTTAAAAGAAAATCCTGATATAGCTCAAACAATAGCTGTAACTTGTTTTGGGTTAGGAATAGGCTGTAATATTAAAGGTTTACATACTCTAAAAATTAAAGAGACAGATAGATTATTTGCTCTAAAAAATGAATTAGAGAAACTTGGAGGTAAAATTGAAATTACAATTGAAAGTCTTAAGCTTTATCCAAGTTCTGAGATTAAAAAAAATATATCAATTAAAACTTATAATGATCACAGAATGGCAATGGCTTTTGCTCCTCTTTCACTGTTAGTTCCAATTTATATAGAAAATCCTGAAGTTGTTACTAAATCCTATAAAAACTTTTGGTCTGATTTAAGCGCATTAAATTTTCAAATCTTTAGAAAATAGTTTAATTATTTGATATTTAACTTGACACAGGGGTATCGATAAATGTATATTTGCGACTTTTAAATAATTATATGAAACTATCGCAATTTAATTTTGAACTTCCAAAAGACAGAATTTCTCAATATCCATCTGAAAATAGAGACGAATCAAGATTAATGGTTTTGAACAGAAAAAATCAATTAATTGAACACAAAATTTTCAAAGATGTTGTGAATTATTTTGATGAAGGGGATGCTTTTGTTTTTAACAACACTAAGGTTTTTCCTGCCAGATTAATTGGAAATAAAGAAAAAACTGGAGCAAGAATTGAAGTTTTTTTACTTCGAGAGCTAAGTGACGATCAAAGACTATGGGATGTATTAGTAGATCCAGCTAGAAAAATTAGAATAGGAAATAAATTATATTTTGGGAATGATGATAATTTGGTTGCAGAGGTTATTGATAATACTACTTCAAGAGGAAGAACACTTAGGTTTTTATATGATGGATCTTATGATGATTTTAGAAAAGCCTTGTTTGATTTAGGTCAAACTCCTCTTCCAAAATACATTAAAAGAGAGGAAGAAAGTTTTGATCGAGAGAGATATCAAACAATTTTTGCAAAACACGAAGGAGCTGTTGCAGCACCAACCGCTGGAATGCATTTTTCAAAACATCTTTTAAAACGATTAGAAATAAATGGAGTAAATATAGCTGAACTAACATTGCACGTAGGATTAGGTACATTTAATCCTGTAGAAGTTGAAGATTTATCCAAGCATAAAATGGATTCTGAGGAATTAATTATTGAACAGAATGCATGTGATATTATAAACAAAGCAAAGTTGAATAAAAAAAGAATATGTGCTGTTGGAACAACTTCAATGAGAGGGTTAGAATCATCTGTTTCGTCTTTTAATACTCTTAATCCTTTTAATGGTTGGACACACAAATTCATTTTTCCTCCTTACGATTTTAGAATAGCTAATTCCATGATTACTAATTTTCATACTCCAAAATCAACTCTATTAATGATGGCTTCAGCATTTGCTGGTCCTGATTTTATAAAATCTGCGTACGAAATAGCCATTAAAGAGAAATATAATTTCAATTCATATGGAGATGCTATGTTAATTATTTAATTTTAAAAATGAGAAAAAAGAATGATATTCGGTCTTTGTCTCTCGATGAATTAACTTTTTTTTTTCTAAAAAATAAATATCCAGCATATAGAGCCAAACAAGTTTATGAATGGCTATGGAAAAAATCATGTTATTCCTTCAATGAAATGACTAATATTTCTATTGAATTAAGAGAATTATTGAAAAATGAATTTGTAATAAACAATATTAAAGTTGATAAGTTTCAAAAAAGTAAAGATGGAACTATAAAAAATGCCATTAAATTATATGATAATTTAATAGTAGAGTCCGTTCTTATACCCTCTGAAAACAGAATAACTGCTTGTGTTTCAAGTCAAGTGGGATGTAGTTTAGATTGTGAATTTTGCGCTACTTCTAAAATGGATAGAATTAGAAACTTAAATTCTGATGAAATATATGATCAAGTTGTTGCAATAAATTCTCAGAGTTTAAATTTTCATGGTAGGCCTTTATCTAATATTGTTTTTATGGGAATGGGTGAACCTCTTTTAAATTATTCCAATATTTTAGACGGTATTGAAAAAATTACAAGTGATCAAGGTCTTGGGATGTCTCCAAAACGAATTACTGTATCCACTTCAGGAATTTCTAAAATGATAAAAAAAATGGCGGACGATAATGTTAAGTTTAATTTAGCGATTTCACTTCATTCAGCTATCGAAAGTACTAGAAACAAAATTATGCCTTTTACTAAAAAATTTCCACTACAAGAATTAAAGGATGCTGTAAGTTATTGGTATGATAAAACAAAAAAAATCATAACATATGAGTACATTGTTTGGAAAGGGATAAATGATGATGATGAACATCTTGATGCACTTATTAAGTTTTGTAAAATCTCTCCCTCAAAAGTAAATATTATTGAATATAATAAAACTGATAATAGTATATATAATTCAGCTAGTAGAGACAATATTAACAAATACATTAAAAAGCTGGAAAAAAATAAAATTCCTGTAACTGTCAGAAAATCAAGAGGAAAAGATATTGATGCTGCATGTGGGCAATTAGCTAACAAGATTAAGTGATACAGATGAAGATTATAGAACAAATAAAATCTCCTATAAAAAAAGAAATGGATCTTTTTGAAGAAAAGTTCTCAGAGTTAATGATTTCTGAAGTTCCTTTATTAAATAGAATTACTCATTATGTTGTTCAAAGAAAAGGAAAACAAATGAGACCAATGCTTGTTTTTTTAACTGCTAAAATGATTTCAAATCAAACCAAAGTCTCCGAAAAAGTTTACAGAGCTGCATCAATTATTGAGCTTATTCATACAGCTACACTTATACACGATGATATTGTAGATTCAAGTAGTAAACGAAGAGGTTTTTTTTCTATTAATGCTTTATGGAAAAATAAAATTGCTGTATTGGTTGGAGATTTTTTACTTTCAAAAGGGATGTTGCTTTGTATTGATAATGATGATTTTGATTTGTTGAAAATAATTTCAAAATCAGTAAAGGATATGAGTCAAGGTGAATTGTTACAAATAGAGAAGGCGAGAAGATTGGATATTGATGAAAAGACATATTACGAAATAATAACAAAAAAAACTGCCTCTCTAATATCTTCTTGTTGTGCATTGGGTGCTACCTCCTCTAATGGTTCAACTAAAGAAATCCAAATGTTAGAGCAATTAGGAAAAAAAATAGGAATAGCATTTCAATTAAAAGACGATTTATTTGATTATGGGAAAAAGAAAATTGGAAAACCAACAGGTATTGACCTAAGAGAAAAAAAATTAACTCTTCCGCTTATATACGCATTAAATAACTCATCTGAACCTAAAAGAAAATGGTTAATAAATTCTGTAAAAAGTGGAGAAAAAAAAGAATTGGATAGAGTTATTGAGTATGTGAAAGAAATTGGAGGAATTGATTACACTAAAAATCAAATCAAAAAATTTTATAAGTATGCTCTTAATGATCTAAATAGTTTTAAGGATAATAAATATAAGGAGAGTTTAAAAAAATTGATTAAATATGTAATTAAAAGAGATTATTGATTTAAATAATAATTTTAATTATTTTAAAAATAAAAAAAATGATTTCTAAAGAGACCATTGATAAAGTATTTGAACAGTCTAGAGTTGAAGAAGTTATTGGAGAATTTGTTCAATTAAAAAAATCAGGTTCTAATTTTAAAGGACTAAGTCCTTTTTCAAATGAAAAGACTCCTAGCTTTGTAGTTTCCCCAGTAAAACAAATATGGAAAGATTTTAGTAGTGGTAAAGGAGGAAATACTGTTGCATTTTTGATGGAACATGAGCATTTTACTTACCCTGAAGCAATCAAATATCTTGCTAGGAAATATAATATTGAAGTTGAAGAAACTAAATTAAGTTCTTTTGAAATAGAAAAATCATCAGAAAAAGAAAGTTTATTTATAGTTTCGGAATATGCAAAAACTTTTTTTAAAGATACTTTAATAAATTCTAGTGAAGGGAAATCTATTGGTCTTTCATATTTTAAAGAAAGAGGATTTAATGACGAAACAATTTTTAGTTACGATCTAGGTTATTTACCCGAAGATGTAGATTATTTTTCTAAAAATGCTATTAAAAATGGATACGATCCAGTTTTTTTAGAAAAATCTGGTTTATCAATTTTTAAGAATGAGAAACCGTTTGATAGATTTAAAGGAAGAGTTATTTTTCCGATTCACAGTATGTCTGGGAGAGTTCTTGGTTTTGGGGCAAGAATCTTAAATAATCAATTAAAAATCTCTAAGTATTTAAATTCGCCAGAAAGTCTTATATACAACAAAAGCAAAATATTATATGGGATATATTACGCCAAGCAAGATATAGCAAAGCACGATAATTGTTACATAGTTGAAGGATATACAGACGTGATTCAACTACATCAAAAGGGAATTAAAAATGTTGTGTCATCTTCAGGGACGGCATTAACCATTGATCAAATTACATTAATTAGAAGATTGACTTCAAACATAACAATGTTATTTGATGGAGATAAAGCCGGAGTTGATGCAACCTTAAGAGGAGTTGATATCATACTTTCGGCAGGTTTAAATGTTAAAATATGTTCTTTTCCTATTGGTGAGGACCCAGACAGTTATTGTCGCGGCAAATCTCAAGAAGAAATAATTGGTTATTTAGAAAAAAATTCTAAAGATTTCATTCAATACAAAGCTTCTATTTTAGCTCAAACCTCAAAAGAGGATCCAATATTAAAATCTAATACAGTTAATGAGATTATCAATTCAATTGCAAGAATTCCAGATAGGATTAAACAAGAAATATATGTAAAACATTGCTCTACAATAATGGACGTTTCTGAAGATGTTCTTTTTAATGCTTTAGCACAAAAAACAAAAAATGAAATTCACTCTATTTCTAAAAAAAGAATTTCAAAAGTCCATAAAATAGTCTCAAATAAAGATTTAGATCTTTTATTTGAACTTGAAAAAAAAATTATTGAAATCCTAATGCTTTATGGTGAAAAAACCGAACATTTCGAAGAGTTAATTATTAAAAATGATAAAGAAGGTAATGTTATTTTTGAGCCTACTGTCGTAAAATCATTAGTTTATGAGAAAATCTTTCTGGATTTACAAGAAGATGAAATCGAATTTACAAATGAATCATTTAAAATAATTTATGAAAAAATTATTTCAGAATTTCAAGATAATGGAAAACTTGTTTTAGAAGTTTTTCTAAATAAATTAGATGATGAACTAGCTAATAGTGTAACTGGAATTTTAATGAACGAAGAACAATATGAATTGCATGACTGGGTTGGAAAAAATATTTTTGTTAAAAATAAAAGCCAATCAGTTAGTCAATTAGTTTCTGAAACAATCCTTAGTTTGAGAACATATTTGATTAATAAGAAAGTAAACGATTTGAGAGATGAAATAAAAGTAAATAAAAATAATGATAAAATTTTAGAGGAAATAAACGAATATCACAAATTAAAGTCTTTGCTTTATAAAAAGTTAAATAGAGTTTTATAATCTATTTTAAATTTTTCGGAACTTTGAATATTGGAATTGGATCCATTTTGTGAGAATTTTGTGAATTAAATTTCAAAAGAATTTCTAGGACTTTTTTGTTTCTGCCTGTAAAGTCATCAGGTTTTTTATTATCGTCTTTTTGAATCATAGCCCACTCAAGTTCACTGTAAGTCGCACCAATCTGATCTTCATCAGTTCTTCCATCATCCCATAGTCCGTCTGTAGGTTTTGCTATTAAAATTTCGTGAATAATGTTAAGTTTTGAGGCAATTTCAAAAACATTAGTTTTGGTTAAATCAGCAATTGGACTTATGTCCACTCCACCATCACCATATTTGGTATAAAAGCCTACTCCAAAGTCTTCAACTTTATTTCCTGTTCCAACAACTAAATAATTGTGAATTCCAGAAAAATAATATAGTGTTGTCATTCTTAATCTAGATCTTGAATTAGCTAAGGATAAGTTGTTATTTGGATTTTCTGTATTTTCAACGGAGGACTTAAAGGATTCAAATGTGTTGTTTAAATTTATACTAATATGGGATACATTATTAAAGTTTTTTTTAAGCCACTCAATATGTCTTTTTGCTCTATTTATTTCGTTTTTACTTTGAAATATTGGCATGTCGATGCACAATGTTGGATAACCTGTTCTTGCGCACAAGGTTGAGGTTAAAGCAGAATCAATTCCACCAGATACTCCAATAACGAATCCATTGCATTTTGATTTTTTGAGATATTCAATCAGCCAAAAGTTTATTTTCTCGATAATTAAATCATACTTCATTAATAAGATGTTTAGACTTTATTTTAAGTTTGTGATTAATTTCCAAATTCAAAATTAATGGATTATAATAAATTTATAGTACTAGTTTTATATGTTTTTTTATTTAATAGATGTGATAAAGTAGATAATTCTGAAGATGTTGAAGTAATCAGGTTTGAAAAAGAATTTTATGAATCTGATGATAAGAACTTAGATTCTATAATAAACAAATATCCATTTCTTTTTCCAAACCAATTTTCAAAATCAATTTGGCTAGAAAAAAAAAATGACTCTACAGAGATTGATATTTACAAAAAATCTCTTGAGGTTTTCGACGATTTTCAATTTAATTCTCCAAAGCTTAAATTGATCTTCAAGAATGCCAAAAAAAATTTTAATTCTTTTCAAAGACCAAAGTTAATTTCATTAATTTCTTTAGGTGATTATAATGATAAAATATTATATACTGATTCTATGGTTTTGGTGTCTTTGAACTACTATTATGGTAGTAATTATTACCCCTATTTACCAAAGTATATTTCTAAAAAAATGGATAAATCTCAAATTTTTAATGATATAGCTCACGAAATATCTAAAAGTTATGTAAAAAAAAATGAGGATAGAACTTTGCTTTCTGAAATGATTTACAAAGGAAAAGTTTATTATATAAATAAAATACTTAATCCTTATGAAAATGACACAATAATTTTTAATTCTACAGAAAAAAAAATTAAGTGGGCAAATCTTAATGAGTTAGAAATATGGACATATTTTATTCAAAACGAATTGTTTTATAATACTGATATTGAATTAAGGTCTAGATTTTTATCATTAACTCCTTATTCAAAATTCAACTTAGATATTGACATGTTATCTCCTGGAAATATTGGTGGTTGGTTAGGTTATAAAATTGTAAGTTCATATGTAAAAAAAAATAATATAAATCTTGAGGAGTTAATTAATCTTGATCATTATACTATCTTTAAAAATTCAAAATATAAACCATCAAAAAAATGAAAAAAACTCAAATTTCTTTTGACATTGAATTAGATGATAATAAGATACCTGAAAAAATTAATTGGTCGGCTAACGATGGAGGAATTAAAAATAAAGAATCAAAAGCTGTGTTTCTTTCAGTTTGGGATCATGAAGCACAAGAAACATTAAAGATTGATTTATGGACTAAAGATATGCCAATAGATCAGATGAATGTCTTTTTTCATCAAACTCTTGTGAGTATGAGTGATACATTTTTAAGATCAACTGATAATGAAAAAATGACCGGTGCATTTAAACAATTTTGTGATTATTTTGCTAAAAATCTAAATCTGAACAAAAACTAATTTATTGCTTGGGAAAGCATATCGCTTAAGATTAATTCTTTTCCTGTTTTTGATTTAGATGAACTGACAAAATATTCAGGTTGGATTCTTAAATATTTAAAAAGTTTTTCTAAATATAGTTGAGGGTTATCTTCAAGTTGAGTTTTTGTAAGTTTGTCAGATTTGGTAAATATAATTTTAAAAAAAATATTATTATTTGAAAGCCATTGCATAAATTCAAGATCAATTTTTTGGGGTTCTAACCTTATATCTATTAAAAAATAAGTTTGTGTTATATTATTCCTGTTTAAAAAGTAATCAGAAATAATATTTTCAATTTCTTTAATTTCTTTTTTAGATCTTTTTGCAAATCCAAATCCTGGAAGATCAACTAAATACCATTTGTTATTAATTAAAAAATGATTGATAAGTGATGTTTTTCCAGGTGTTGAGGAAATTTTAGCTAATTTTTTTAATCCAGTTATGCAATTAATTAAAGACGATTTTCCAACATTTGATCTACCAATAAATGCAAATTCAGGAAGATTTTCAATTGGACATTCTGATGCATTTAAGCTACTTTTAATAAAAATTGAAGAAAATATCTTCATTTCCTAAAGGTTATTATCTTTGAGCCAATTATAAACAGTTTTATTAAATTTTTTTGGATGTTCCATCATAGGGGCATGTCCACATTTATCAAACCAAAATAATTTAGAATTGGGCAATAATTTATCAAATTCTGTAGCGACATTTGGTGGGGTTACTTTATCGTCTTTTCCCCATATTATAGCTGTTGGAATATTTATTTTGGGTAAGTCTTTGGACATATTATGTCTTATTGCACTTTTTGCAACAGCTAGAATTTTTAAAACTTTTTTTCTGTTATTTACTGATTCAAAAACTTCATCAACTACTTCTTTTGTAGCAATTTCAGGTAAATAAAAAACATCTTGAGTTTTTTTCTTAATGAATTCATAGTCACCTCTTCTAGGGTAGGTATCACCCATAGAATTTTCATATAATCCTGAGCTGCCAGTAAGAACAATAGCCTTTGTTTCAGATGGAAACATATTTGCATGGACTAATGCTATATGACCACCAAGAGAATTTCCTACAAGAATTACTTTATTTAATTTCAAAGAGTTAATGAATTTATTAATGTATTTGGCAAAATATTTAACATTAGTGTCTAAAAGTTTGGAGTTGTAAATGGGAAGTTCAGGCATAAAAACTTGGTATCCGTATTTTGGAAAATTTTCAAGAAATTCCTTAAAATTTCCTAAGCCCCCCATAAGTCCATGTAGAACAATAATTGGGACTCCTTTTCCGCCAAATGTGTATGAAAATTCTTTAGTTTTTATGTATTCTAAATTGTTCAGCTTTATTTAAAGTTATTGTTTCAGTAAAGATAATTATTTAAAACAATAATAAATCAAAGTTTTTATTTTTATTATTACACATGTAAAAACAGTTAAATTACTAAAAATCAGATAATTAAAAGTGTTAATTATTTTTTATATAAAAATTATTAACAAAGTGGTAAAAAGTGGTAAAAAGTGGTAAAATTTCATTAAATTTGAGATTAAACCAAAAGTAAAGTGATTAGCCTAATAGGTACATACGAATGTAAAATTGATATAAAAAGCAGAATAATGCTACCTGTTAATTTAAAAAGACAGTTTGGCGATTATATCAATCAAAGTTTTATAGTAAAAAGATCTGTTTTTCAAGACTGCTTAGAGTTGCATCCATTTTCTGAATGGAAATTGACCATGAAGAAAATAAATAAGCTTAACAAGTTTGTAAAGAAAAATAATGATTTTATTCGAAGATATAATGCAGGTGTTAGAATAATAGAATTTGACAATAATGGGAGGTTATTAATTCCTAAAGAATTATCTAAACAATACTTTTCAAGTAATGAACTTGTTTTAACATCAGCAATTAATATAATTGAAATCTGGGATAAATCTAAATACGAAAAAGTGATTAATGATTCTGAAATAGATTTTGCTCAACTTTCTGAAAGTGTAATGGGAAATCTGTCAAATGATGTATCATAATCCTGTACTACTCTTTGATTCTATTAATAGTTTAAATATTTCCAAAGATGGTATTTATGTCGATTTGACATTTGGAGGTGGTGGTCATTCAAAATTAATTCTAGATAATTTAGGAAATAATGGAAGATTAATAGCATTTGATCAAGACAAAGACGTAATTAAAAATATGATTAACGATTCAAGATTTTTGTATATCAATCAAAATTTTAAATTTTTAAAACAAAATTTGAAATATCATTCTGTTGATTTCGTTGATGGAGTTTTTGCTGATTTAGGAGTTTCCTCACACCAGCTTGATAGTAAAGAAAGAGGTTTTTCATTTATGTATGATACAGAAATTGACATGAGAATGAATATTAATTCTTCTTTAAATGCAAAAGAAATTTTAAATACATATCCCGAAGATAAATTATCAAATATTTTTTATGATTATTCAGATTTAAGAAATTCTAAAGATATTGCAAAGTTAATTGTTAATTCGAGGGTAAGTAACAAAATTTTTAAAACGGGTCAATTAAATTTAATATTAGAACCTCTTTTGCCTAAGGGGTATGAAAATAAGATTCTTGCTAAAATATATCAGGCTCTAAGAATAGAAGTTAATCAGGAAATGGAAGCTCTCAAAGAGGTTTTAAATCAGCTTCCAAATTTGATAAAAAAGGGTGGCGTAATGTCTTTTATTACTTATCATTCTGTTGAAGACAGAATAGTAAAGAGATTTATTCAAAATGGATGTTTTGATGATGAATCAAAAAAAAATGAATTTGGAAAGTCAAATTTGCCTTTCAAGAAATTATTTAAATTTCTAACTCCATCTAAAGAAGAAATAAAAAGAAATATAAGAGCTAGAAGTGCAAAATTAAGATCAGCTGTAAGAACATGAAAAGTCATTTAAAGAAAATATTACTTGGAAATTTTTTGATAAATAGTGGAGCTATAAAAGGATGGAAATATGTTTTTTTTCTTTTTTCTATATGTTTAGTAATGATATATTCTTCACATTCTGTAGACAGTAAAATTATTAAGATAAGTGAATTGAAAAATGAAATTTCAGTTTTACAAAGCAGTTTTATTGAAAACAGAAAAAAAGCTATGAAGTTGAAAATGGAATCTAATGTTGCAATACAAATGAAACAAAGAGGAATTAAAAGTTCAACAATACCACCTCAAAAAATAATTATTGATTAATTATGGAAACAAATCAAAAACAATTTTTATATAGGCTTTATTTTGTAGCAAGTATTCTTATTGTTTTAGGCTTAGGAATTGGTTATAAGATTTTTCATATTCAATATATTGATGGAAATAATTATCGTTTAGTTGCAAAAAACAATACAATTCAAAACAAAACTATAAGTCCTGAAAGGGGAAATATTTTTTCCGACGATGGAAGTTTGCTAGCTGCATCAACGATTAGTTATGACATTTTTTTTGATGGAGTAACTGTCTCAAATTCAAACTTTGCAAAATTTTCTAGTTCACTTGCTAAAGATCTTTCAGATCTTTTAGAAAAAGATTATGATTTTTTTTACGATAAACTTAGATATGCTAAAGAAAACGGTAAAAGATACTATTTAATTCAAAGAAATGTTTCAGTTGAGCATTTAAATAAAATTAAAAAAATGCCTTTGTTTAAGCTTGGTGGTGTAAGTGGAGGTTTGATAGTTGAAAAGAAAAATTTAAGAGATTATCCGCTTAATAAAATAGCAGAAAGAACTATTGGATGGGAGAGAAAAATAAAAGATAATAAATTTAATGGAGTAGGTCTTGAACATGCTTTTGGTTCAGTTTTGAGAGGAAAAGACGGAATGCAATTAATGCAAAAAATTTCAAATGGTAAGTGGAAACCTATTTATTCAAATAACCAAATTGAACCAGTGTCAGGATCTGACTTATATACTACTTTAAATGTAGGTTTTCAAGATATTACCCATCATTCACTTTTGGAACAATTAGAAAAATTTCAAGCTGATCATGGAACTGCTATAGTTATGGAAACATCAACTGGTGAAATTAAAGCTATTTCAAATTTAGGTAGAACCGATGAAGGCAAGTATTACGAACGTTTAAATTATGCAGTAGGTGAAAACTATGAGCCTGGATCAACTTTTAAACTGATGTCAGTAATAGCTGCTTTGGAAGATGGTAAAGCGGACCTTGACACAATGGTTGATACCGAAAACGGTATTCTTTCTTTTTACGGAGCAAAGGTTAGAGATTCAAAGGAGGGTGGTTATGGTATAATATCTCTAAAAGATGCCTTTAAGTATTCTTCAAATACAGGAATTGTTAAAATTATTAACGATGCATATAAGGATAATCCAGAAAAGTTTTCAAACAGATTGTATAATATGGGTTTAAATGATAAGCTTGGAGTTTCAATATTAGGAGAATCTAATCCTAAAATTCCGCATCCAAAAGATAAGGATTGGAGCGGTCTTTCATTACCATGGATGGTTTATGGATACGGAGTTTTACTATCTCCTTTACAAATTTTAACATTTTATAATGCTGTTGCTAATGATGGTGAAATGGTTAAACCAATTTTTGTTAAGAAAAATAAATTTAAATCAAAAAAAATAATTTTAAATCCTTCAATTGCTTCAAAATCGACTTTAAATAAAGCAAAATTTTTATTAGAAAATGTTGTTAATGATGATGGAGGAACAGGTTCAAATATTAAATCTAGTATATATAAAATTGCAGGCAAAACAGGAACTGGTCAGGTTGATTATTCTTCTGATGATATTCAATATATATCAAGTTTCGTTGGATATTTTCCTGCTGACAAGCCTATGTATTCTTGTATAGTGGTTATACATAAGCCAAATAAAAAAATGGGTTATTATGGAAATACAGTAGCAGCTCCAGTATTTAAAAAAATAGCAGATAAAATATATTCTTTAACTCCAAAGAATAAAAAAACAATTTCAGTTGAAAAAAATTATTTAAACGAAATCATGAATGTGGATTCCTTAATTCTTGTTGATAATAATTTTTCTGAAATCAAAGGAAAGAATTTAAAAAACATATTGCCTATGTTAGAAAACTTAGGTTATAAAGTTAGAATGAGTGGAGGAGGTATTGTTATAAAAAATTACAAATTAAATAAAACTAAAAAGTCAATTGAAGTTGAATTAATATGAAATTGTTAAAAGATATACTTTATAAAGTTAGTATTCAATCCGTTATTGGAGATACTAATATTAGAATAAACAAAATCCAATTTAATTCAAATAAAATAAATAAGGATGATCTTTTTGTTGCTATTAGAGGGACTTCAAAAGATGGGAATAAATATATAAGTCATGCTATTTTAAATGGAGCGACTGTTATTATTTGTGACATTTTACCAAAAATTATAGATAAAAAATTAACTTATATTATTGTTGATGAATCTAGAAAGGCCCTTGCATTAATTTCATCAAATTATTATAATAACCCATCTCAAAAATTAAAATTAATTGGAGTTACTGGAACTAATGGAAAAACCTCTATCACTTCTTTATTATATCAATTATTTAAAAATCTGAATAAAAAAGTTGGCTTAATTTCTACTAATGTTATTTTAATCGATAATAAAAAAATTGTCTCAAAACAAACAACCCCAGATCCATTATCAATAAACCAAATTATGAAACAAATGGTTGATGCTGAAGTTGAATATTGCTTCATGGAAGTATCATCACATGCCATTTCACAAAATAGAGTTTATGGACTAAATTTTAATGTAGGAGTTTTTTCAAATCTAACTCACGACCACTTAGATTACCATAATACGTTTGAGGATTATAGAGATGTAAAAAAAATATTCTTTGATTCATTAGAAAAGGGAAGTTACTCATTAACAAATGTTGATGACAAAAATGGATCATATATGATACAAAATACTAAAAGTAAAACATTTACATATTCAATTAATTCAAGTTCAGATTTTTCATTGAAAATCTTAGAAAAAGATTTTGATGGAATGAAAATTTTAATCAATCGTAATGAGTTTTGGACAAAATTAATAGGAAAATTTAATGCATATAATCTTCTTGCGGTATACTCAATTTCTAAAATTTTAAATTTTTCTGATAATTTGATATTGAGAAACTTGAGTAGTTTAAATTGTATTGATGGAAGGTTTGAAATTATTAAAAATAATTTAAATAAAATTGGAATAGTTGACTATGCTCACAGTCCAGATTCTCTTAAAAATGTTTTGAAAACTATAAATGATATAAAAAAATCAAAAAATATCTTAGTAACTGTTATAGGTTGTGGTGGAGATAGAGATAAAACTAAAAGACCTATTATGGGCAAAATAGCAGCTTCATTAAGTGATAAAGTGATTTTTACTTCTGACAATCCTAGAAATGAAGACCCATTGGAAATAATTAATCAAATGATCGAGGGAGTTAGTTATAATGATATGCAAAAAGTTGAAACCGAGCTAAATAGAAAAATAGCAATTCAAAAAGCCTGTTTAAGTTCTAGTGATATAATTCTCGTAGCAGGAAAGGGTCATGAAAAGTATCAAATTGAAGGAAATCAAAAAAAAGAGTTTGATGATAAAGAAATATTAATAAAATCATTAAAATCAATTAATTAGTATGTTATATTTTTTATTTGAATATTTAGAGAATCATTTTCAATTTATAGGTGCTAGTCTATTTCAATACATTTCATTTAGATCATCTTTAGCTTTCATAATTTCTCTTTTTATTTCAGTTAAATATGGAAAATATTTAATTGATTTTTTAAACAAAAAACAAATTGGAGAAACTGTTAGAGATCTTGGTTTAGATGGTCAAAAGAAAAAAGTCGGTACTCCAACAATGGGAGGTTTAATTATTATAATTTCAACCATAATTCCTGTTTTATTATTTTCAAACTATACTAATATTTATATAAAAATTCTTCTTTTTACAACTCTATGGATGGGTTTAATAGGTTTTATTGATGATTACATTAAAATATTTAAAAAAAATAAAGATGGTCTTAAAGGTAAGTTCAAAATAATTGGACAAATTATATTAGGTTTAGTTGTCAGTTTAACTTTGTTTTTCCATCCAGAAGTAACAATTAAAGATCAAGATATTGAACAAAAAAAATCAGAGTTTGTTTTAAATAATCTTGAATATAAATCAACTCTTACAACTATTCCTTTTGTGAAAGATAATGAGTTTGATTACAGTTTTTTATCATCCTATTTTCCTGATCTTTCTAATACTGTTAGCCTAATTATATTCATACTAGTGGTTATATTGATAGTAACTTCTGTTTCTAATGGAGCAAATCTAACAGATGGAATTGATGGTTTAGCTGCTGGTTCATCGGTAATAATTACAATTACTTTAGGTGTCTTTGCTTGGGTTTCTGGAAATATAATCTTTTCAGATTACCTAAATATAATGTATATCCCAAGGGTTGGTGAAGTAGTAATTTTTATTTCTGCATTCATTGGAGGACTAATCGGATTTTTATGGTACAATAGCTATCCTGCTCAAGTTTTTATGGGCGACACTGGAAGTCTGACTATTGGTGGATTAATTGCTGTTTTAGCAATCATCGTAAGAAAAGAACTTCTTTTGCCATTAATTTGTGGAGTTTTTTTAGTTGAAACTCTTTCAGTTATAATTCAAGTCGGATATTTTAAGTATACTAAAATAACTTTAGGAGTTGGTAAAAGAATCTTTTTGATGTCTCCATTACACCATCACTATCAAAAATTAGGTATTCACGAAAGCAAGATTACGGTAAGATTTTGGATAATTGGAATATTGTTAGCAATCCTCTCATTAATAACTTTAAAAATTAGATAATAATGAATAGTCAAATTGTAGTTATTGGTGGTGGAGAAAGCGGAGTTGGTGCTGCTTATCTAGCTAAGAAAAAAGGAATAAATGTTTTTTTATCTGAACGTAATATTATTGAAAATAAATTTAAAAAAATTCTAAAGCAAAATAAAATTGATTATGAGGAAGGTGGTCATACATTAAGTAAGTTTTTGGATGCAAATGAAATTATTAAGAGTCCTGGTATTCCTGAAAATATTGAATTACTAAATAAAGTTAAATTAAAAAAAATACCTATAATTTCAGAAATAGAATTTGCATTTAGATTTACTAATTCAAACATAATTAGTGTGACTGGATCCAATGGAAAAACTACTACATGTTCTTTAATTTTTCATATTCTTAAAAACTCAGGCTTAAATGTTGGTCTAGGAGGAAATATTGGCAACAGTTTTTCTTTTATGATAGCAAAAAAAAAATATGACTATATAGTATTAGAGTTAAGTAGTTTTCAGCTCGAGAATATATCTCGATTTAGATCATTTATTTCAGTCTTGACAAATTTATCTCCAGATCATTTGGAAAGATATGATTATAGTTTTAAAAATTATATCAATTCAAAATTCAATATTCTTTTAAATCAAAATAAAAATGACTTTTTTATTTATAATGGAGATGATCAAACTATCAATTATGAGTTAGAACAAAGACAAATAATTTCAAAAAAAATTTCATTCTCACAAAATCTTGTAAAAAATAAATTAATAAATATTAATGTAAATAATAGTAAACTTATGATACCAATTGAAAATTTATCCTTGAAAGGAAATCATAATATTCAAAATAGTATGGCAGCTGCGACAGTTGCAAAAATTTTAAATATTAGTGATAACAATATAAGAGAATCACTTGGAAACTTTAAATCTATAGAACATAGATTAGAACATGTTTTGACCATTCAAAAAGTTAAATATATTAATGATTCAAAAGCTACAAATGTTAATGCTGTTTACTATGCATTAGATTCTATGAAATCAAGTACTATTTGGATTGCTGGTGGAGTTGACAAGGGAAATAATTATAATGAATTGATTCCGCTTGTTCGAGAAAAGGTTAAAGCTATTATTTGTATTGGCATAGATAATACTAAAATAATTGAAGCTTTTAGTCCATTTGTTGATCAAATAATTGAATGTAATGATATGCTAGATGCTGTAAAAATGGCTTACAAAGTTGCTAAACCCAAAAATTGTGTTTTACTTTCTCCCGCTTGTTCAAGTTTTGATTTATTTAAGAATTACGAAGACAGAGGAATTCAGTTCAAAAATGCAGTTAGAAAATTGTGATGAAGACATTTTTTGAAAAAATTAATGGAGATAAAATAATTTGGACAATAGTCTTAATACTTGCTGTTTTTTCTTTTTTACCCATTTACAGTGCGAGTTCAAACTTTGGAAATGGATTTATTTTATCAAATTTAATAAAACACGTTGCCATTGTTTTTATTGGAATTGTAATAATGTATGGTACTCATCTAATTCCATATAAATATTTTAAAGGATTATCAATGATTTGTTTACCATTGGTAATTTTATTATTGTTTTTTACATCTATACAGGGAAATTTAATTGATGGAGCTAACGCAAGTAGATGGATAAAATTACCAATAATAGGCTTATCATTTCAACCATCGTCAATTGCTACAGTTGTATTAATGGTGTATATATCTAGATATTTATCAGTAAATTATAACAAAAAAAACAGTTTTACTAAAACTATAATACCATTATGGATTCCAATAATTTTAGTTGTTTTTTTGATTTTGCCTTCAAATTTTTCAACTGCAGCTATGATTTTTTTCATGATTGTCACACTAATATTTATTGGTGGATATCCATTTAAATATCTTTTTGGAATTGGTTTTTCAGGATTAATACTTTTTTCTATTTTTTTCTTTACAATTAAAAGTTATCCAGACTTAATTCCTAACAGGATTGATACATGGGTAAGTAGAATAGAAAACTTTATGTCTTCAGAAAATAATGAAAATAATTATCAAATATTAAGAGCAAAATCTGCTATAGCATCAGGAATGGTTTTTGGAGTTGGTGCTGGAAAGAGTACAATGAAAAATATACTTCCTCAAAGCACCTCAGATTTTATATATGCCATCATAACTGAAGAATATGGAACGATTGGAGCATTTTCAATTCTTTTCCTTTACTTACTTCTATTTTTTAGAATAATAATTGTATCATATAAAGCAGATTCAATCTTTGGTCAATTATTGGTTTTAGGTGTAGGATTACCAATAATTTTTCAAGCTTTTATTAATATGGGGGTAGCAGTACAACTTTTTCCAGTAACTGGACAGCCACTTCCTCTAATAAGTTCGGGTGGAACATCGATATGGATGACATTTCTGGCACTTGGAATAGTTTTAAGTGTAAGTTCAAATAAGAAAAATAATGAAGTAAATTCTAATAGTCCTATAAATATATTAAGTGAAACAGCATAAGTTTTTATTTTCAGGTGGAGGAACAGGTGGGCATATATATCCAGCAATTTCTATTGCAAATGAATTATCACTAAGGGTTAAAAATATTGAAATTGAATTTGTAGGCGCTAAAAATAGAATGGAAATGAAAAAAGTTCCTGAGAATGGATATCGAATAAGGGGTTTATGGATATCAGGTTTCAAAAGAAGTCTAAATCTTTCCAATTTATTAATTCCTTTTAAAATTATTTTTAGTTTAATTAAATCATATTTTATTATTAAAAAATTTAATCCAAGTTGTGTTATTGGTACAGGCGGTTTTGCCAGTGGTCCACTGTTATATATTGCATCTAAATTAAATATCCCAACAATTATTCAAGAACAAAATTCTTACCCAGGACTAACTAATAAAATCTTGTCTTCAAATGCAAAATATATATGTGTGGCTTATCCTGACATGGAAAAGTATTTTTCAAATAAAAATTTAATTTTTACAGGCAATCCAGTTAGAAAAAATATTTATAATAATGATTTGAGTAAAGAACAAGCAATAAATTATTTTAATTTAAGTTTATCAAAAAAGACAATTTTAGTTTTGGGTGGAAGCCTTGGAGCTACAAAAATTAATCAATTTATTAAGGAAAATTTAAAAAAAGTTTTAAGTAATGATACACAAATTATTTGGCAATGTGGATTAAGAGAATATGAAAAGTATTCCAATTTATGTTCTGAAAAAGTAATTGTAAAATCTTTTATTGATAAAATGGATTATGCTTATAAGGCCTCGGATATAATAATATCTAGAGCTGGTGCTAGTATAATTTCTGAATTGTGTATTGTAGGAAAGCCAGTAATTTTTATACCATCACCAAATGTAGCTGAAGATCATCAAACAAAAAATGCTCTTTCACTAGTAAAGCTAAAATCTGCTGAAATGATTTATGAAAAAGAATTAAATAGCAAGTTTTTTAAAGTATTTAATAGAATATTTTTAGATGAAAAATATTCAAATCAATTGGCCAGTTCAATTCAAAAATTAGCTAAACCTAACGCTTCGAATGAAATAGTTAATTATATTTTAAGAACAATAAACTATGCTTGAAAATTATAAAAACATATATTTTTTAGGAATAGGTGGCATAGGAATGTCATCCCTAGCTTTGTATCTAATTAATCAAAATAAAGCAGTTGGGGGATATGATAAAGTAAAATCTAAAATAACTGATACATTAATTAAAGGAGGCGCTATAATTAACTTTGATGATAAATTTAAAACTATTCCTAAATCATTTTTGAATAAAGACAATACTTTAATTGTTTATACACCAGCAATTCCTCATAGTAATAATCAATTTACTTTTTTTAAAGAGCGTGGTTTTGTAATTATAAAAAGATCAGAATTATTAGGTGAAATTTCTAAAGATAAATTCTGTATTGCAATAGCAGGAACTCACGGAAAAACTACAACCTCTTCAATATTATCGCATATTCTATTTGATAACGGTTTGAATTTTACATCGTTTATAGGTGGTATTTCTGAAAACTATAATACTAATTTAATACAAAATGGAAGTGAAATAATTTTAGTTGAAGCTGATGAATTTGACAGATCTTTTTTGACCCTTAATCCAAATATTGCTTGTATAACATCTATAGATCCTGATCACTTAGATATTTATGAAAATGAAAAGGATTTGAAAAAATCATTTAATCATTTTAAAAATAATATTAAAAAAGATGGTTTTCTTTTTGTAAATGATACAATTTCAATGAATGGATTGACTTATGGCTTTAAATCAAAATCAGACTATTTTATTTCTAATTATAGAATTGTTAATCAAATAGTTTTATTTGATATTAATTTTAAAAATTCAAAAATTAGTATTCAATTTAAAATGCCTGGAAGACATAATGCTTTAAATGCTCTAGTAGCTTTTGCTATTGGAAATAATTTGGGTATTGATAGTGAAAATATCAAAAAATCATTATCAACATTTGAGGGAGTTAAAAGAAGATTTACATATGTTTTAAAATCTCCAAAAGTAATTATTGATGATTATGCGCACCACCCCAGTGAAATTGATGCAGTTAAAAAATCCGTAAAAGAAATATATCCTGGTAAAAAAATTACTGCTGTTTTTCAACCTCACTTATATACAAGAACCAGAGATTTTATGGATCAATTTGCAGAAAGTTTATCGGATTTTGACGAAATAATACTGACTGATATTTATCCAGCCAGAGAACAACCAATAGATAATATTGATTCTAAAGCTTTATTGAAAAAAATAAAAAATAAGCACAAATTAATTTCAAAAAAATCAAATCTTTCAAGTTGTTTAATAAATTCTAAGTCTGATGTGTTTGTTATTATGGGAGCCGGTGATATTTCTGATGAAGTCCAATCAATAAAACAAAAAATTGAATTATTATGACTTTTGATAATTTTAAAATATCAGCTTTATTATTCTTATTAGTTTTATTGACACTTTATAGTTTTCAAAGAAATAATAAAATAAATGTTCTAAATGAGAACATATTTTTCGATCAAACGAACTTTAAGTTTTCATCAAAAGATTCGGTTAATAAATTGTTAAAACAAACCAATTTATTTTCAAATAAAATCTTAAAAAGTAAATTAAATTTGAAAAATATTGAACTCGCAATTTTATCTAATAATTACATTAAAAATGCTGATGTTTCAATTTCTGTTGATGGTAAAATTGAAGTAAATATTAAAGAGAAAAACCCTGTGTTTAGAGTTCTTGGTAAAAAGTATTATGTTGATGAAGATGGAAAAAAGATGCCTTTATCTAACAATTTTTCTAAATCTGTTCCATTAATTTTGAGTCAAATAGATTCAATTGATATGTTGAAAATAGGAGATTTAGGTAAATTTATTGAACAAAATAAATTTCTAAAAAACCATATTGCCTCACTTGAACTTTCAAAAAATAATTTAATTTTTGGATTAAATTTTTTTAAATATAAAATATTAATTAATGATTTTGATAATTATGAATCAAAGTTTAAAAAATATGAATCGTTTTTTAATAAAGTTTATAATTCAGGGATTTTAGATAGTATTGATATAATTAATTTAAATTTTAAAAATCAGGTCATAATTCAAAGAAGTTAAATATGAATTATAAAAATATATATGTCGGTTTAGATATTGGAACTACTAAGATTGTAGCTCTTATTGGATCCTTAAATGAGTATGGTAAATTAAAAATAGTTGGAATTGGAAAATCTAAAAGTCTAGGGGTTCACAGAGGAGTGGTAAATAACATTACTCAAACCATACAGTCTATACAAGCTGCTGTTAATGAAGCAGAACTCAATTCATCTGAAAAAATTAACAAAGTAGTTGTTGGTATTGCTGGACAGCATATTAGAAGTTTGCAACATAGTGATTATATAACTAGAACAAACTCTGACAATGTTATAAATGATGATGATTTGGATAAATTAATCAATCAGGTACATAAGTTAGTTATGCTTCCTGGAGAAGAAATAATTCATGTTCTTCCGCAAGATTATAAGGTTGATGGCCAAGCTGAGATTAAAGAACCTATTGGAATGTTTGGCGGGAGACTTGAAGCTAATTTTCATGTTGTAGTTGGTCAAGTTTCATCTATAAAAAACATTGCAAGATGTATTAAAAGTGCAGGAATAGATTTTGAAGGAATAACTTTAGAACCAATAGCATCCTCTGATGCAGTATTAAGTCAAGAAGAGAAAGAGGCTGGAGTGGCATTAATAGATATTGGTGGAGGAACCACTGATTTAGCAATATTTAAAGATGGCATAATAAGACATACATCAGTAATTCCTTTTGGAGGAAATGTCATCACTGATGATATAAAAGAGGGATGTTCTATTATTGAAAAACAAGCTGAATTACTCAAAATTAAGTTTGGTTCAGCTTGGCCTGGTGAAAATAAAGAGAATGAAATTGTATCTATTCCAGGATTAAGAGGAAGAGACCCTAAAGAAATTAGTTTAAAAAATTTATCAAAAATTATTCATGCCAGAGTTATAGAAATTATTGAACAAGTTTATATTGAAATTAAAAATTATGGACATGAAGAACAAAAAAAGAAATTAATAGCTGGTATCGTTTTAACAGGAGGAGGAAGTCAGTTGAAGCATTTAAAACAACTTGTTGAGTATATTACTGGAATGGATACAAGGCTAGGTCATCCAAGCGAACATCTAGCAGGAAATAATTCAATTGATATTTCAAGTCCAATGTATGCAACAGCTGTTGGATTAGTTATGAACTCTACTAAAATTAGAAAAAATAGCATATATAAAGAAGATTTTAATGTTCTTGAAAAAAAAGAATTTAAAGAACAAGTTAATAAAGAAAAGCAAAGAAAATCAATCCTTGATCAATTTACAGAAAAAATAAAAAACTTTTTAGATAACGCCGAATAAATATAATTATGCAACTAAATCCAGAAATTAACAATTTACCTTTCGATTTACCCAAAAATAAGAGTAATGTAATTAAAGTGATTGGTGTAGGAGGTGGTGGAAGCAACGCTATCAACTATATGCACTCTAAAGGAATCAAAGGAGTAGATTTTGTAGTTTGTAACACTGACTCACAAGCTTTAGAAAATAGTAGAGTAGAAAATAAAATTCAATTAGGGATATCTCTAACCGAAGGTCTTGGTGCAGGTGCTAATCCAGAGATAGGAGAAAAAGCTGCTGTTGAAAGTTTTGATGACTTAAAAAAAATGTTAGAAACCAATACTAAAATGGTTTTTATAACAGCAGGTATGGGTGGAGGAACTGGAACAGGAGCAGCACCAGTAATTTCCAAATTAGCAAAAGAGATGGATATTTTAACAGTTGGAATTGTAACTATGCCATTTCAATTTGAAGGGAAAATTAGAGAGGAACAAGCTAAAAAAGGAATAGATAAGTTAAAGAATGAAGTTGATGCTTTAATAGTAATTAATAATAATAAATTAAGAGATATTTATGGAAACTTGGGGTTTAAAGAAGGTTTTGCTAAGGCAGATGAAGTTCTTGCAACAGCCTCTAAAGGAATTGCTGAAGTAATTACCCACCACTATACTCAAAATATTGATTTAAAAGATGCTAAAACTGTGTTATCTAATAGTGGAAATGCTATAATGGGTTCAGCAAAATCTTCAGGATCAAAGAGGTCAATTGAAGCCATTTCATCAGCTTTAGATTCTCCATTACTAAACGATAACAGAATTAAAGGTGCAAAAAATGTTTTGTTATTAATTGTTTCAGGACAAGATGAAATTACTATTGATGAAATTGGAATAATTAATGATTACATTCAAGAAAAAGCTGGTCACAGTGCTAATATTATAATGGGTGTCGGGGAAGATTTGAATTTGGAAAATTCAATTTCAGTCACAGTTATAGCAACTGGATTTGATCCAAATCAACAGGAAGAAATTATTCATTCTGAACCAAAAAAAATAATTCATAGTCTTGATGAAAATGGTGGGTATATTCAGAATTTATCTTCAAAACAATCATTGGGTAATTCTTTAGAATTTAAGTTTGAATATGATACAATTGATTTTAAAAATTCTAATTTAGACCTTGATGATGATGAAGCTAAAATTCAAATTAATGATTTTGATGTTAAATATGAAGAAGTTCATCCAAATTTGGAAATAAATGAAGATCAAATTGAAATTAATGATATCACTAATAAAATAAATCAAATAGAAGTTTTATCTGCTGAAGAAGTGAGACCAAAAGATCAAGTATCTTTAGATTTTGATATGCCAATTAAAAAACAGGATTTAGATTCAGATAAAATTATTCATGAACTTACAGAGGATATTAATGAAATAGAAGTCAATAATCCAATTCATATTATTCCTGTAACTGAATTTAATGGATCAAAATTTAATAAATATAGCTGTGATGATTACTCCAAACCCTTTAATTCAACAGTTGATGAAGATAAAAAAGAATCTGAATTAATTCTGAATCCATTGAACAGTTCTATTGCAGATGGATTAGCAAAAAGAATTGAGGAAAGAAAAATTAAATTAAAAGAATATAATTATAACTTTTCAAAATTAAAAAACCTAAAGTCGTTGGAAAATGAACCTGCTTTCAAACGCGCAGGAATAACTTTAGATGATGTTGAAAAAGTTAATGTTTCTCGTACTTCATTAACTGAGGATTCAAATGGTGAAGTTACATTGAGAACTAACAATTCATTTTTACATGATAATGTTGATTAACTCTAATTAATAACTATGGGATTACTAGAAAATATTTCAAGCTCAATTATTAAGGCTATGAAAAATAAGAATAAAGACGAGTTAGAGTCTTTAAGGGCTATTAAATCAGCTCTTTTACTAGCAAAAACACAAAAAAATTCTGGTGGAGAAATTAGTGAATCTGATGAAATTAAAATATTAAAAAAATTAGTTAAACAAAGAAAAGAAAGTGCTGAAATATATTCTAATCAAAACAGGTTAGAGCTTGCTGATTTAGAACTCAATCAGTCTAAAGTAATTGAGAGTTTTTTACCTAAACAATTAGATCATGATGAAATTGAAAAAATTATTTCTAAAATAATAAATCAATGTGGTGCTCATGGAATGAAAGATATGGGTAAAGTAATGGGAATTGCATCTAACCAGCTTTCTGGAAAAGCCGATGGAAAAACTATTTCTAATATAGTTCGTTCAAAGTTGTCTTAATTTTTGGCCCAGTAGTTCAACTGGATAGAATATCAGATTTCGGCTCTGACGGTTGGAGGTTCGAATCCTCCCTGGGTCACTTAAAATGATTTATGTATAAAATTTTTGTTTTCATTATTTTAACAATATATTTCAAATTATTTTCTCAAAACAATCCAGAATTATTTGAGTTACAATTAAATATATCCAATATAGAATCTGAAGGAAATTTAGTGATTGCAGTTTGGTCAAATCCTTCTTATTGGAATGGCAACGTTACCAATAGTTTAGGTCAAAAAGAGGGTTTTGATTATGGCTTTAAAGAATGGGTAGAAAAAAAAAAGTTTTCTAAAACAATTAATCTCCCCAAAGGTGTTTATTTTATTTCAATTTTATTGGATCAAAACTCAAATAATATTTTAGACAAAAACTTTATTGGTATGCCTATTGAACAATATGGTTTTTCTACAAAAAAAAAAATAAGATTTAGAAAACCAAATTTTAGTGAAGGTTCTTTTAAATTTTATAAAAAAATGGTTTTGGATATTGAATTACAGTAATCTAATTTTAATATTTACTCTAAAATTTTATCAAAATAAAATCTTTTTATTGAATGTTTATTGTTTTTATTGTTTTTAGATTTGTTTTGGGTGCTACCACGTAATTTAAAACTTCAAACTCTAATTCAATTTTATTTTCAATTTTTTTTGTTTTGACAAATATATTTTTACTAGATTTTGGTTCAAGCTCAATGTATTTGTAGTCATTATGAAATGTATAATCTCCAATATAGTTTAGACTAATTGGAGCTACTGATTTATTTATGAACTCTAATTGTAAAATTTCAACTTTTCTATTATTATATTCATATCCTTTAGATATAACCTCCAAATTATTTTCTATTACTTGCTTTAAGTTTTTTGACTTACCAATAATTAAATCTCTATACCAAATAAATGTATCTCCATTAAATAAAGCATCTCTTACAGATTTCATTGTTCTGTTTTTTGACATTATAAATGTTATTGGTCTGTGAAAACTTTCTTTTTCAATATTAAAATCCCATTCTATTAATACATGAACATCACTAGTTCCCATCATTGTTAATTCATTTTCAATTGCAATTTGCATTGCTTCTTCTGAGAATGTATCAAAGTTTACAACTTCAATACCATGCAATAATTTATTATTAATAACATCAATGTGAATAGGATCAAGTTTTGCTATTCCATCGCTTCTATTAGCTTCCCACATCGGGTGATTCCAAAAAACAAAAGCTCCTTGATTATTTGCCTCATTAATTGCGTCAATAAAATTCAATGGCTCTTTATCATTACCAAAAAATTTATTGGCGTCTTTAATAAAAATAGCGTTAAAGTGACCTGGTGGCATTGGTTTTGTAATTTCTGTTCCATGAACTATGGATAATGGACGTTTCTGTACATATTCATCAGCAATTTGAAATGATCTATTTCTGTTATTGTGAGGTATATCATACAAATGAGATTGATATTCTAAATGTTCTGTCAGTGATATTAAATCTATACTATCTCTCAAAGCTTCATCTACCCTAACAGTTGGCCATACAACTCCATCTGAAAATACACTATGAATATGTAAATCCGATGAAACATAAAATACTCCCTCAGGACTTTTAAAAAATTCTTTTCTTTTTTGTGCGTTAATATTTAACACTGCTAGTATTAGTATTATAGTCCATGTATGCTTTTTCATAATATTATGTTCAGTTAATTGATTTATTAATTATTTTATTGACATTCTTTTATTTAACGGGAATAATTGGAGTAGTCGATAAATAATTTTTTAATTCTCTTTAATCATTTTCTTATATTTATGACATCTTAAATTTACAATTTTAATTACTATCAATATGAAGTATATATATCTTTTTATTTTGTTTCTTATAGTTTCTAATTATTCGTGTGCTTCTCTTTCTTTGTTTTCGCCAGAAACACACAATCATTATACAACAAATAATGAAACTTCAAACAATAATGAACCTATAGTTAATCAAGCAAATACAATTAATTTATTTAATGGAAAAGACTTAAATGGTTGGATAGTGTATGGAACTGAAAAATGGTATGTTGAAGATGGAGTTTTAGTTTGCGAAAGTGGTCCTGATGCTCAATATGGATATTTAGGAACTGAAGATTACTACAAGAATTTTGTTTTAAATTTAGAATTTATGCAAGAAGCAAATGGAAATAGTGGAGTTTTTTTTAGATCTAACATTGAAGGAACAAAAGTGAATGGATGGCAAGTTGAAGTAGCTCCACCAGGATTGTTTACTGGAGGAATTTATGAATCCTATGGTAGAGGTTGGTTAATTAAACCAAGCCATGGAAAAGATTCTTCTCTAATTATGGGAGACTGGAACAAGCTCACTGTTAAAGTTGAGGATAGTAATGTAACTACATGGCTTAATGGAAAAAAAATGGTTTCTTACTCAGATGAAAAAATTGGAAATGCTAATGGAAGAATTGCTTTACAGATACATGATGGCGGAGGTATTAAAGTTAAATGGAGAAATATTAAAATTCAAAATTTATAAATAAAACCAGAGGAGTGGTCTTTATTTGCTCCAGTTACATCACTCAAACAGTTAATTTTATTTAAATATCTCAAAAGACCTAAATAAGCAAAAACTAATGACTCTTTGTGTTCTATGATTTCCTTTTTAGGAATGATAATTTTGCAATTAACTTTGTCTTTGATTTTTTGAATTAATGTTTTGTTAAAAACACCACCACCCGTAATTAAAATTTTATCGTCTTTTTTTTCCTTTATTGTTTTTTTTATTTGATATGAAATATGTTCAATATATGTTTTTAGTATATCGGAATTATTTATAGAATAAGATTTAATTAATGGTATAACTTTTTCGTTTACGTATTCAATTCCTAAAGATTTAGGTCCTGAAATTTTATAGTAATCCATTTTATTTAAATCATTTAATAATTTATAATTAACTTTTCCCTGTTTTGAAAGCTTTCCATCTATATCGTAATCATATCCCAATTTATTTGAGTAATAGTTTAAAACAGTATTAGCTGGACTAATATCAAAAGCATTAATAGTTTTATTTTTTTTAATTGAGATATTACAGAAACCACCAATATTTAAACAATATTTATAATCACCAAATAAATTTAAATCTCCAATAGGTACTAGAGGTGCACCCTGACCACCTAGTTTGATATCTTGAGTTCTAAAATCACATACAACATTGCTTTTCGTTTTTTTTAAAATTGATTCACCATTTCCAATTTGCAGTGTAATTCCTTGGTTAGGCTTATGATAAATCGTATGCCCGTGAGATGAAATTAAATCAATTTTTACATTTCCACATTTTTTGACAAATATATTAACCTTATCTCCTATATAATTTCCAAATTCAATATCTAATTTTTTTAACTCTTTTTTATTAAAATAAATTGAGTTTCTAAGTTTTGTGATCCAACTTTCAGAGTATTTATAAGTGTAAGTATTTATTATTTTATAATTTGAGTGAATGTTCTTATCAAATTTTACTAAACATAGGTCTAATCCATCAATTGAAGTTCCACTCATTATTCCAATAACATATAAGTAATTTGAACACATAAAATTATATGTACTAAAATTATTAATATTTCTTAAAAACTAATTAATTATTGAAGATAATTCTGAAATAGTGTTCGATGGATTCTTAGATTTAAAAACGAAACTCCCGGCCACCAAGGCATTAGCACCACATTCAATTAATTTTTTTGCATTATTGGAATTTACCCCTCCATCAATTTCAATTAGAGCATCTGAATTAGATTCATTTATCAATGACTTAAGTTCTTTAACTTTTTCATATGTGTTTTCGATGAAAGATTGACCTCCAAAACCTGGATTTACACTCATTAAACAAACTAGATCTAAATCTTTAATAATAGATTTCAAACAAGATATTGGTGTATGTGGATTAATTGCTACACCAGCTTTCATTTTTAATTTTTTTATTTTTTGAACTGTTCTATGAAGGTGAGTACAAGCCTCATAATGAACAGTTAAAATATTAGCTCCTAAACTAGAAAATTTTTCTAAATAATTATCAGGGTTGATGATCATTAAGTGTACGTCTAATATTTTTTCAGCATTTTCTTTTAAAATTTGCATAATTGGTGTTCCAAAAGAAATATTAGGAACAAATATGCCATCCATGATATCTATGTGAAACCAATGAGCTTTACTTTTATTGACCATGGAAATCTCACTTTTAAGGTTTCCGAAATCGCATGCAAGTATAGATGGTGCTATTATGTTCATTTTATCCTAAGTATGTTTTTAAAATTCTGCTTCTAGATGTATGCTTTAATCTTCTAATGGCCTTTTCTTTAATCTGCCTAACTCTTTCTCTTGTTAAATCAAATGTTTCACCAATTTCTTCAAGTGTCATAGCATGTTTTTCCGCGAGGCCAAAATATAATCTAATTACATCAGCTTCTCTAGGAGTTAAAGTTTCAAGAGCTCTTTCTATTTCTGTCCTAAGAGATTCGTGTAACAAATTTTTGTCTGGATTAGGTGACTCACCACTTCTTAAAACATCATATAAATTTGAATCCTCACCCTCAACTAATGGAGCATCCATTGAAACATGTCGTCCAGAATTTTTCATAGATTCTTTAACATCAGAAACGGTCATGTCAAGCTCTTTCGCAATTTCTTCAGCTGAAGGAACCCTCTCATTTGCTTGTTCTAAAAAAGCATACATTTTGTTAATCTTATTGATAGAACCAATTTTGTTAAGAGGAAGTCTGACAATTCTTGATTGTTCAGCGAGAGCTTGTAAAATAGATTGTCTAATCCACCAAACAGCATATGAGATAAATTTAAAACCTCTTGTTTCATCAAATCTTCTTGCAGCCTTAATTAAACCGAGATTTCCTTCATTAATTAAATCTGGAAGCGTTAAACCTTGATTTTGATATTGTTTAGCTACAGAAACTACAAACCTTAAATTTGCTTTGGTTAACTTATCAAGAGCATTTTCATCTCCGTCTCTAATTTTTTGAGCTAATTCTACTTCTTCTTCAGCAGTGATTAGATCTACCTTTCCAATTTCTTGTAAGTATTTATCTAATGAAGCTGTTTCTCTATTAGTTACCTGTTTAGTAATTTTAAGTTGTCTCATTTTTGAATTTTAAACTTATTATACGTATGAAATAGTAAAAAAGTTACAATTAGTAGAAACTATTTTTTATTTCATTTATCTTTTTTACTGTTATCTTTATTTTGAGGTCTTGGTGGTCTTTCATTAAATCCTTCAGGTTTTTCCAATAAAGCTTTTCTAGAAACTTTTTCTTTTCTAGTTCTCGGATCAACACCAAAGTATTTTACCTCAAATTCATCACCTAATTTAAGAACATCATTAACGTTATTAGTTCTTTCCCAAGCTATTTCACTTACATGCAATAAAACTTCATTTCCAGGAGCATTTAAATATTCAACAACAGCACCAAAATCAAGTATTTTAATAACTTTTACTTTATAATTGTTTCCTTTTTCTGGTTTAAATAAAAGAGATTCTATTTTAGAAATCACAGCTTCAATTCCTTGCTTATCTGTACCTAAAATCTCAACAATACCCTCTTCAGTTTCAGGATCTTCATTTATTACAATTGTACATCCAGTTACTTTTTGAAGTTCTTGAATAACTTTACCACCAGGTCCAATAAATGGTCCAATAAATTCATTAGGAATTCTTTTTGTTATCATTTTAGGAGAATGAGATTTGACTTCAGCATTTGGTTTATCTATAGTCTTGTTCATCTCACTTAAGATATGTAATCTACCATCTCTGGCTTGTTTCAAAGCTTTTACTAATATTTCGTATGAAAGACCTTTAATTTTAATATCCATTTGACATGCAGTAATTCCTTTTGATGTTCCTGTTACTTTAAAGTCCATATCACCCAAATGATCTTCATCTCCTAAAATATCGCTTAGTATAGCATAACGCTTACCATCTGAAATTAATCCCATTGCTATACCTGAAACAGGTCTAGTAATTTGTACTCCAGCATCCATCAAAGCCATTGTTCCAGAACAAACAGTCGCCATTGAAGAAGAACCATTAGATTCTAAAACTTCACTAACTACTCTAACAGTATATGGACAATCCTTAGGAATCATTCCCTTCAAACCTCTTTGGGCTAAGTTTCCATGTCCAACTTCTCTTCTAGATGTTCCTCTCAATGGTCTTGCTTCACCAGTACAAAATGGAGGGAAATTATAATGTAAATAAAATGTTTCTTCACTCTCATATGAAGGCATATCTATTTTATTTGCTTCTCTAGAAGTTCCTAGGGTTACAGTTGCTAATGCTTGAGTTTCTCCTCTTGTAAAGATTGAAGAACCATGAGTAGAAGGTAAATAATCAACTTCACACCATATTGGTCTAATGTCGGTTGTTCTTCTACCATCAAGTCTTATTCCTTCACTAAGAGTAAGTTCTCTCACAGCTTCTTTTTGAGATTTATCGTAATATTTATCGATCAGATTATCATTTTTTTCAAGATCTTCTTTTGAAAATAAAGATTTTACTTCATTCCTTAAATTTGAAAAAGCCAAGCTTCTCTCAGTCTTTGAGGTACCCTTTTTGGCAATTTCGTATGCTTTTTGATAAGTTGCTTCATTTATTTTTTTATAAAGTTCTTCATCCTCTAAAGCTTTTTCGTAATCTCTCACTTGTTTTCTTCCGACTGCCTTAGCAAGTCTTATTTGGGCTTCAATCTGAATTTTTATTGATTCGTGAGCAAATTTTATTGCATCAGCCATTTCTTCTTCACTGCATTCGTCCATTTCACCTTCAACCATCATTACAGAATCAGCTGAAGCACCAACCATTATGTCTAAATCTGATTTTTCTAATTGAGCTCTGCTAGGATTTATAATAAATTCACCATCAATTCTAGCTACTCTAGCTTCTGATATTGGACATTCAAAGGGAAAATCACTTAATTGAATCGCTGTAGATGCTGCTAGTCCAGCAAGAGCATCAGGCATTACTTCTACATCATTTGACATCAACTGAATCATAACCTGAACCTCCGAATGATAATCTTTTGGAAACAATGGGCGTAACACTCTATCCACTAGCCTCATAGTTAGAATTTCTCCATCACTAGGTCTTGCTTCTCTTTTAAAAAAACCTCCAGGATATCTTCCAGCAGCAGCGAATTTTTCTCTATAGTCAACAGTTAATGGAAGAAAATCTACATTGCCTGATTCGTAATTTGAAACGACAGTACACAGTAGCATAGCCTTTCCCATTTGTACAACTACTGATCCATGAGCCTGTTTTGCAAGCTTACCAGTTTCAAGTGTTATTGTTCTACCATCACCTAAGTCAATGGTCTCATTATAAGTTTTAATTTTCATGTTTTTCATTAAATAAAATTAAGTTTTGTTGTGTCTTAATGTAGAATACCAATGAAAAACTATATAATTATTTATTTTCTTAAATTAAGTTTTTTGATTATAGCTCGATATCTATTAATGTCTTTATTTTTTAGATAGCTTAAAAGGCTTTTTCTTTTACCAACCATCATAACAAGAGATCTTTCAGTGTTAAAATCTTTTCTGTTATTTTTAAGATGTTCAGTTAAATGATTGATTCTTTTGGTGAAAAGAGCAATTTGTCCTTCAGCTGACCCGGTATCAGATTCAGATTTACCGTGTTCTTTGAAAATTTCTTTTTTGTTTTCTTTTGTTAAATACATGCCAATATTATTAAAATGATTCTTATGTAACTTACATTATCGCGGCAAATATAGGATTATTTTTTCTAAAATGTAATATTAAATAGATCTTAATGGTCTATTTAAAACTAGATCAAAATATAAATTTATTTTCTTTTTTAGTTCAGTTCTAGAGATTATAAAATCTAAGAATCCATGTTCTAACAAAAATTCAGAGGTTTGAAATCCTTCAGGAAGATCTTTTCCTGTTGTATCTTTTACTACTCTAGGACCAGCAAATCCAATTAAAGCACCAGGTTCTGAAATATTTATATCTCCAAGCATAGCAAATGATGCAGTTGTCCCACCAGTTGTAGGATCTGTACAAAGAGACACATATGGAAGTTTACAATTTGAAAGTTGGGCTAATTTAGCTGATGTTTTGGCCATTTGCATTAATGATAAAGCTCCTTCCATCATTCTAGCACCTCCAGATTTTGAAATAATTATTAGGGGAGATTTTTTCAATATCGCTAAATCAACTGCTCTACTTATTTTTTCTCCAACTACAGAACCCATTGAACCTCCAATATATTGAAAATCCATGCAAGCAATTACAACATTTTTTTCATAGGATTTTCCATAAGCAACTCTTATTGCATCTTTTAATCCTGATTTTTTCTGAGCATCTTTTGTCCTTTGTTTGTAGGACTTTGTATCTGTAAATTTAAGTGGATCTTTAGATTTAACATTTTTTCCAATTTCTTTGTACTTGTTATCAAAAAGAATTTTAAAATATTCTTCACTTCCAATTCTAAGATGAAATCCATCTTCAGGGGAAACAAAGAAATTTTTTTCTAACTCATCAGTATCAATGATTTTTCCAGTTGGAGTTTTATGCCAAAGACCTTCAGGAGTATCTTTTTTTTCTTCAGTTGAAGTTTGTATCCCTTTTGTTTTTCTTTTGAACCAAGACATTAGATTCGATATTTAGTCAAATATATATAAACCAAATTTAGTTTAGTGTATTTATGTTATTTAGATCTTCAAAGGCTTTGGTAAGTCTTGAAACAAAACTTTCTTCGGCTTTTCTTAACCAAACTCTAGGATCATAATATTTTTTATTAGGAGCATCATCTCCATCAGGATTTCCAATTTGAGATGTTAAATAATCTTTATTCGATTTAAAGTAATCTCTAATTCCGGACATAAACGCATATTGCATATCTGTATCGATATTCATTTTAATTGCACCATATTCAATGGCTTCTCTTATTTCTTCAAATGAGGAGCCTGATCCACCATGAAAAACAAAGTTTATAGTGTTGTGTCCAACATTATATTTTTTTGATATAAAATCTTGTGAATTTTTTAAAATTTTTGGTGTTAGTTTTACGTTTCCAGGTTTGTATACACCATGAACATTTCCAAAAGCTGCAGCAATAGTAAATTTATCACTAATCTTAGATAATTCTTCGTATGCATATGCAACTTCTTCAGGTTGAGTATAAAGTTTTGAATCGTCTACATCGGAATTGTCTACACCATCTTCCTCACCTCCAGTAATTCCGAGTTCTATTTCAAGAGTCATTCCGATTTTACTCATTCTTTTTAGATAATCCTTACAAATTGAAATATTTTCTTCAATCGGTTCTTCAGAAAGGTCAATCATGTGAGAACTAAATAATGGTTTGCCATGTTCTTTAAAATGTTTTTCGCTAGCATCCAATAAACCATCAATCCATGGTAAAAGTTTTTTTGCAGCATGGTCAGTATGTAAAATAACTGGAACGTTATATTCTTTGGAAAGCTCATGAACATGCTTTGCTCCAGCAATGGCTCCTTTTATAGCAGCATTTTGATTGTCATTAGATAGACTTTTACCAGCATTGAAAATTGCTCCTCCATTAGAAAATTGAATGATAACAGGAGCATTTAGTTTCGATGCTGTTTCTAAAACACTATTTATAGAGTTAGAACCTATTACATTGACAGCAGGTAATGCAAATTTTTTTGCTTTTGCTAATTTAAAAATTTTTTGAACTTCATCTCCGGTAGCAACACCGCTCTTAATTGTATGATTCATTTATTAAAGTTAGTGTGCTAAAATAATAAGAAAAATCGGTCCTAAAAAGGATAATTTAAACCAATATTATAGACAGCTTTTTTAAAGTTAAAATCAGTTAGCCATCTTTTTTTCTTTTCTAAAACTGGATTGTAAGTTTTAAAACCAGTATCCAGTCTTAAAACAAAATATCCAAGATTATATCTAAATCCAAATCCACTTCCAATAGCAATTTCCGAAAGATCTTTAAAGCCATCAAAGGATCTTTTAGAATCATTGCTATCATCAAACACATTCCATATATTTCCAAAATCATTAAAAATAGCTCCATCTAATTTTCCAAGAATTTTAAATCTATATTCAACATTGACAGAAATTTTCATGTTAGCTTCATTAAATTCGCTTGTTGCACCACTAATACCTGGCCCAAGTCTGTAAACTTCCCATGCTCTATTATCGTTTGATCCACCTGCAAAAAAGGATTTACTAAATGGAATATTGTTTGAATTTCCAAATGGTACAGCAATTCCAAAAAAAGATCTAATTGCAATTTTTGAATTAAATCCTATTTGTAAATGTTTTATATATCCTAGTTCAGTTTTAAAAAACTGAGAATATGCTAAATCCAAGATTTTATTTTTACCAAATTCATTTTTTGAAACATTGAAAATATTTGAAATTAAATTGGTAATATTTCCAGCAACCTCAATTTTAAATTTAAATTCAGAAAACTGGTTTTCAAAAATATTTTTTCTTGAACTATTTAGAAATGAGTAACTTGATCCAATTATTAAGTTATTAGCTGTTAACCTTTTTCTTTTGTCGTTAATATAATTTAAGTCTTTGAAATCAGATTCAGAAACTAAATTAGGATTGGAAATTACGTCATTTATATAATTGTCAATACCCTCAGGAATTATTAGTTCATTTTTGGAGTTAAAGTAGTTTGAGGGGGCACTATTAAAAATTGCTATTTTATTTATTGATTTATATGAATTAGAATATATGTTAAAGTAATTATGTATGTTTTTATTATTGACAAGTTCAATATTTATTAAATTAAGATTTTTTGTGTTGTTTTTATTATCGTTCCATTTGTAATTAAAATTGAATCTAAAGTTTTGTCTATCAAGACCAATATTGTTCTGATTAGAGGTTCCCAAATTTATGAAGGAAATAGGGTTGTTCTTTAATTCCAATATATCTCTTAATTTTTTTGGAGCAAGTAATCTCGGAAATCTTAATCTAAAATCAAAACCATATTCAGAGATTGTAGTATTGCCGGATTTTCCTATAGTTCCTCTTGTAGCAAATTCTAATTTTTCTCCTCCTTTAAAAAAATTTCTATTTAAAATTGATGCTTCAAATGCTATTCCAACATCTTCAATGTTTGAATGTTTTAAATCCAATCCAAACCCTAAAGAATATTTTTTTTGTGGAACAAGTGTAATGCTAGCTTCTAATTCATTCTTTGATTCACCTAAATAATTGTAATCAATAGATGGGTACTGAAAGTTATCAAAGTTGTTTAACGAATTTATTGTTTTATTTCTTAGCTCATCACTATAAAGATCATTTTTTTTGATATAAATTAGATCGTATAAAATTTCTGGCTTATAATAAAAACTGTCGTTTGAATAAAAATTAACTCCGTTATAAAAAATGTTTTTTTTAAACTTTAAGTTAATGTCATTATTTTTAATGTAAACATTAACTTCTTTAATTCTATTAGTATCATATTTTCCATTTTCTTTTTCTTCAATATTGATTTCAACGGGAATTCTTGAGCTAAGCGATATTGTATCCAAACTTATTTTAAAAGAAATAGCATTTATTTGAAAATCATAAATACCATTGTTTTTAAATAATTTGTCTATTCTATTTCTTTCCTTCTCAAAATTTCTTGTATTAAAAGGATCATTATATTTTAAAAAAGATTTTTCATTATTTAATTTATATATAGAATCTAGTTTCTTTGATTTTATGTTTGTTTTAATGGAATCTAAAAGATATTGATTTCCAAGTGTTACTTTATAAACTAATTCAGCGTATTTATTATTTGTTTGATTGATGTTTATTGATGAAGTTACATGAGAATTAAAATAACCATTGTTATTAAAATAAGATTTTAAATTTTCAATTGATATAGATGTTTTAGTTGAGTCTAATATTTCTAATTTTTCACCATTTCTTTTTTTCCAATTATTAAAATCGTTTTTGTATTTTTTTATCTGATTTACTTGTTTTGCTGATAATAACGAATTTAGTTTTTTTTCCCTTTTTTTTCTTTTATATAACCATAATTCAAAAATAGAATCACTATTTTCTTCAGATGATTCGTAAAGTTTTGCTGAAATTGGAAATCCAAGAATATAACTGTTTTTTTTCTGAACAATTAGTGGCAGTAAAGAATCAATTGTAGATTTTTTGTCATTAATGTAAATTTTATTGGATTTTAATATTAAACTTCTTGAATCTAAGTTTTTTGTCAAACTACATCCAAAAGAAAGTAAAGTTAAAATTATAAATAATACTATTTTTGTGATAATGTTTTTCACCCTAGATTTAATTATTCAAAAATACATCAATATTAATGCTTACCAAAAACGATATTAAACTAATAAAGAGTCTTAAAACAAAAAAATATAGATTTTTAAATAAAATGTTTATTGTTGAGGGAAAAAAATCTATTATTGATTTTCTTAATTCTGAACATCATATTGTTAAATTATTTTCTGTTAATAATGATTTTGATAAATATGAATTAAATTCAGTAAAACTATCGTATTTAGAACTAAAAAAAATTTCTTATTTAAAAAATCCTGATGATCATTTAGCAATTATAAAAATTTCTGTTCCAAAAATGATTGATGAAAATAAATTGATAATAGGATTGGAAAACATAAGTGATCCTGGAAATTTGGGAGCAATTATTAGAATATGTGATTGGTTTGGAATAAAAGACATTATATGTTCAAAAAATTCAGTTGATTGTTACAATTCAAAAGTTGTTCAAGCCTCAATGGGTTCCCTTTCAAGAGTAAATATTAATTATTTAGACTTTAATAAATATTTAAATTCAAAATCATTTACTAAAGCAGGAACTTTTTTAGAGGGAAAATCAATTTATCTAAATAAAATTAGTTTTTCAAAAGGTATTATTGTTTTTGGAAATGAAGCCAATGGTATTAGTCCAGAAATAGAAAAAAAACTTGATATCAAATATACAATACCCAGGTTTAACAATTCTAAAAATCCAGAAAGTCTAAATTTAGCAAGCTCTGTTAGTATAGTTCTCTCAGAGTTGTTAAAAAGTTATTAGTGAAAAGATAAATTTATAAATATTCCTCTTGCTGACATACTATCTATATTTCCAGTCCAGCTGCTATTTTGCTCATTATCATCAATAAGGTCATTTTTTAAAGAAAAAATACCACGAATTGAAGGTGAAAATTTAAAGTAGTGAAGATAAATATCTATTCCAAAACCTAATTCATAATAAAACGAGTTAGTCTTCAATCTAAATGTACCATTGGAATTATCCTCAGGGCTATTTTGATTACTTGAAAGATTATATGATGTAGAAAGGCCTCCGAGAATATAAGGTTTAAAGTTATTATAACGATTAGCACTGTATTTAATTAGTAAAGGCAAATGAATATAGGTTGACTTGATTGTTCTTAATGTATCAGAATTTTTTTCAAAATTAGTGCGATCATAAAATATGACATCTGATTTATTTGTGTAAAGACCTGGCTCAAATCTTAGATTTAAATTTTTTCTCAATCTTAAGTCTCCTATTAAACCTACATTTAAACCTGCTTTTTGATCAATTAATGTTCTCCTTTTGGGATTTGACTTATAGTCTAGTTTATAATTGTATTGATTTATGCCAATATAATATCCAAAATGTATTTTTTGTTGATCAAAATTTTGCAAATTTTCTATTTGAGAAAATGTAAAATTTATACTAAATAAAATCAATAAAATATTTAAAAATAGTTTCATTTTTGTTCAAATGTATGAAAGATTAAAATTTTATTATTCTAAAATCAAGTATATTTGTTTAGTAATTCTATGGTTTACATATGAAAATCATTATAGCTGGAGCCGGAGAAGTTGGTTATCATTTAGCTAAATTGCTTTCTTTTGAGTCTCATGACATAACACTGATAGATAATCAAAAATCAAATTTAAATACAGCTGAAAATAAACTCGACATAAAAACTATTGAAGGAAATTCTGCTTCAATATCAATATTGAAGGAAGCTAATGTTCAAAACTCCGACTTAGTTGTTTCTTTAACAACATCTGAAACAACAAATTTTATAACTTGTATTTTATCAAAACAGTTAGGAGCAAAAAGAACTATAGCAAGAATTTCTAGCGTTGAGTTTATAAAAGATTGTAACGACATAGATTTTAATTCTATTGGTATTGATGAATTAATTTCACCAGAAAATTTAGCTGCAGAAGAAATAAAATTAATAATTAGCGATTCGGCTTTTACAAACACCCACGATTTTGATAATGGTATTTTAAAAATGATGGCAGTTAGACTAACAAAAAATGCTCCTTTTGTAGGTAAAACTGTAATGGAAGCTGCATCCGTATTTCCTGGAGTTCATTTTATGCCAATTGCATTTAAAAGAGAAAATAGTGTTTCAACTTTAATCCCGAGAGGAAATACAATTTTTTGTGAATCTGACCTTGTGTATTTTATTACAAACTCTAAAGGTCTTAAAGAGCTTTATAATTTGATGGGTGAAAAAAAGAAAAATATTAAAAACGTTATGATCTTGGGTGCTGGAAGAGTTGGTTCTAAATTGTCTAAAGATTTATCTGATCAAGGTTTAAATATTAAATTAATTGAAATCAATCAAGCAAAAGCTAATGATATTGCTGAGGATCTAAAAGACTTAATGGTTATTAATGTTGACGGAAGAAATGTTGATTTATTAGTAGAAGAAAATTTAGAAAGCATGGATGCTTTTATAGCCACTACCGGAGATTCGGAAACAAATATAATGACATGCTTAATGGCAAAGTCCAAAAAAATAAAGAAGACCATTGCTTTGGTTGAAAATATGGATTATTTTAATTTATCGCAGTCTTTAGGAATCGATACTCTAATTAACAAAAAATTACTTGCTGCAAATGATATTTTTAAATTTGTTAGAAACGGAGATATTGTTGAGCTTGCTAAACTTAATGATATGGATGCTGAGATTGTTGAATTTATAGTAAATAAAAATTCTAAAGTTCTAAATAAAAAAATAATTGATCTTGACTTTCCGTTAACAGCAATTATTGGAGGAATAATCAGAGAAAATAAAGGTATTATAGCTCTAGGAAACTTTGAGATACAATTAGGGGATAGAGTTTTAGTATGCTCTAAGCCTGAGAGTATAAAAAAAGTTGAAAGTTTATTTTTATAAAATCCATGTCTAAACTAAATAAGAAATTAATATTTCATATTACAGGACTATTATTAATGTTTAATGGACTAGCCATGTGTCTTGCTTCCATAATCAGTTACATGTTTAATGAAGAGGTTTTTATTAAACTAATTACTTCAGCAGTTTTTGTTATTATTTTTGGATCGATTTTAATGTTGCTTTCAAAGGAAAATACCAGAAAAATTAACAAAAAAGATGCTTATTTTATTGTTCTTACAGGTTGGTTAACCATGGTTTTCTCAGGAACAATTCCTTACATCGTAACTGATTCTATTCAGTCTTATCCAAATATTTTCTTTGAGACAATGTCAGGATACACTACAACAGGTTCTACAGTAATTAATAATATTGAGTCACTACCAAAAAGTATAATTTTTTGGAGAAGTATGACTCACTGGTTAGGAGGAATGGGGATTATTGTTTTGGCTATTGCAATACTACCGTTACTTGGTATTGGAGGTATGCAGCTTTTTTCAGCTGAAGCCCCCGGTTTGTCAGGAGATAAAATACATCCAAGAATAAGCGATACTGCCAAGAGATTATGGTTTATTTATGTTGGTTTAACTGTTCTTGAAGCTATTTTATTGAAAATAGCTGGCATGAGTTTTTTTGATGCTATTAATCACTCAATGAGTAATATAGCTTCCGGTGGTTTTTCGACTAAAAATGAAAGTATTGGATTTTGGAACGATAACCCTCTTATTCAATATATTATTATATTATTTATGTTGTTAGCTGGAACAAACTTTGTTCTTATATATTTTGGGCTTCATGGTAAGTTTAAAAGAATCATTAATGACACTGAATTTAAATGGTACCTTTCTTTTATTGGAGTTTTTGTATTAATTACAACATTGTCACTTTTTTTTAGCGTTGACTTAAATTCTACAACGGTTAATCATCCAGAAATTTATGGAAAATTTGAAAGTAGTTTTAGACATTCTTTTTTTCAAGTTGTAGCTATTGTGACTACAACTGGTTTTGTTACTGGAGATTTTACCTCATGGACTCCTTTTTTAACAATGTTGTTTTTTGGAATAATGTTTATGGGGGGATCTTCCGGATCAACATCAGGTGGTGTTAAAGTTTTACGTCACCTTATTTTAATTAAAAATGGATTGTTAGAATTTAAAAGATCATTGCATCCAAATGCTATATTTCCACTTAGACACAATAACCATGTTGTTGAAAAGCCCATAATTATTCATGTTTTAGCTTTCTTTATTTTATACCTGATTTTGTTTATTGTTGGTGCAGGTGTTTTAAGTTTACTTGGGTTGGATTTTGAATCTTCAATTGGAGGAGCTGCATCATCATTAGGAAATGTTGGTCCAGCCCTTGGTATTTTGGGTCCAACAAGTACTTTTGAGAGTCTTCCATCTATTGGAAAATTCTGGTGCTCCTTTCTTATGTTAGTTGGAAGATTAGAGCTATTTACAGTTCTGATATTTTTTACTCCAAACTTTTGGAAAAGTTAATTTCAACTTACAGCTTCTTTTATTCTTTGAATAGCTCTAACGATGTTTTCTTTTGATGCTGCATAAGAAATTCTAATATTATTAGGTGCGCCAAAAGCATCTCCACTTACTGTTGCTACATGAGCATTTTCTAAAAGATAAATTGCAAAATCAGAGGAATTATTTATTTTTTTACCTTTTAAAGTTTTGCCAATAAAATAAGAAATGTCAGGAAAAACGTAGAATGCGCCTTTAGGTTTATTTAAAGAGAAACCCTCGATTTCGTTTAACATTTTAATTATTAACGTTCTTCTTGATCTGAATTCCTCAATCATATATTGTATTTTATCAACTGAAGCATCAAGAGCTGCAATAGCTGCTCTTTGTGCTATACAATTTGTTCCGCTAGTAATTTGACCTTGCATTTTGGTACAAGCTTTAGCGATCCAGCTTGGTGCACCAATATATCCAATTCTCCAACCTGTCATTGCAAATGCTTTTGCTAATCCATTAACTGTTATAGTTCTATCATACATTGATGGAATTTTTGCAAAACTAAAATGTGCAACTCCATAATTTATATGTTCATATATCTCGTCAGAAAGAATATATATATCTGGATAATTCTCTAAAACTTTAGCTAAAGCAACATATTCACTTTCAGAATAAACTGATCCGCTAGGATTATTAGGAGAGTTTATAATAATTAGCTTTGTTTTATTTGTAATTGAATTTTCAAGCTGTTGAGGAGTGATTTTAAAATCAGTGCTTATATCTGACCTAATTTCAATTGGATTTCCTTCAGCCAATGTGACAATAGCGGAATAACTAACCCAATAGGGAGCAACTAATAAAACATCTTCACCTGGATTTACTAAAACTTGAACAACATTAGCAATGGATTGTTTTGCACCTGTAGAAACTACAATTTGATCGCTCTTATAGTCAAGTTCATTATCTCTTTTAAATTTATTACAAATTGATTGTTTTAAATCTACATAACCATCAACAGGGGAATATGAGTTATAGTTATCGTTAATAGCATCAATTGCTGCGTTTTTAATAAAATCAGGTGTATTAAAATCAGGTTCTCCAAGACTCAAGCCTATAATGTCGACTCCATTCTCTTTTAACTCTCTAGCTTTTGCTGCCATTGCCAAAGTGGCTGAAACAGGAAGGTTATTAATTCTATTAGACAGATTATTACTCATTATGAACAGTTGGTTTTATGAAAAGTATTTTAAAAAAAAATTTCAATAAAGATATTTATTTTGATAAATTATTTGATGTAATTTTACTCAAATAATCAAAAGTTTTGAACAAGCTTATTCATTATTTTCCTGAATTAACATCATCTCAAATATCACAGTTTGAAACTTTAGTTAAATTATATACTTATTGGAATTCAAAGATTAATTTAATTTCAAGAAAAGACATTAATGAAATTGAAGTTAGACACTTTATCCACTCTTTAAGTATTTCTAAAATTTTTTCATTTAAACCTAAAACAAATATTCTTGATGTAGGTACTGGCGGTGGCTTTCCAGGTATTCCTTTAGCAATAATCTTTCCTAAAGTAAATTTTCATTTAACAGATTCAATTGGAAAAAAAATCAAAGTAGTAAATGAAATAAAAAATAATTTAGGATTAAAAAATGTATACGCTGAACAAATAAGATCTGAAAATGTAAAAAACAATTATGATTTTATTGTTAATAGAGCGGTCACAAATATGAGAAATTTAGTCTCTTTAGTTGGTGGTAAAATTTCATGTAAAAACAATCGTAATTCAATTAAAAATGGAATAATTAGTTTAAAAGGAGGAGATCTAGAAAACGAATTAAAATCTTTTAATAATCCATATATATATCATCTAAATGAACATTTTGATGAACCTTTTTTTCAGACAAAAAAAATAGTTTATATACCTAGTCCATGTATGGGTAAGGATAACTCGTTGGAGGGTTAAAATTTTCTTTAATTAATCTTGGAGAAACCCATCTAAGTAGGTTTAATTTTGAACCAGCTTTATCGTTAGTCCCAGATCCTCTTGAACCTCCAAATGGTTGTTGTCCTACAACTGCTCCTGAAGGTTTGTCATTTATATAAAAATTACCAGCACTATATCTCAATTTTTTTAAAGCGTAAGAGATACTGCCTCTGTCTTGGGAAATAAACGCACCAGTTAACGCATAAATTGAAGTGTTATCAACAATTTCTAAAGTATTTTTCCAATTTTCATCTTCGTAAATATATATAGTAACAACTGGACCAAAAATTTCTTCTTTCATTGTTAAAAAGTTTGGATTGGTAGTTACGATAACAGTTGGAGAAATAAAATATCCTACAGATTTATCATAATCGCCACCAATAACAATTTTTGCATCTTTAGATTTTCTGGCTTTTTCTATATAATCTACAATTTTATCGAATGATTTTTCATGTATCACAGCAGACATGAAATGTTGAAAATCTCTGGGTGAACCCATTGTTATGGTGCTTATTTGATCATTTAAATAATCAAGAATTTCATGGGATTTTGAACTTGGTAAATAAATTCTTGAAGCTGCTGAGCATTTTTGACCCTGATATTCAAATCCCCCCCGAATAATAGCAGTTGAAACTACTTTGGAATCAGCTGAAGGATGTGAAAAAATAAAATCTTTTCCTCCAGTTTCTCCAACAATTCTTGGATAATCTCTGTAAAGGTTAATGTTCAAACCAACTTTAGACCATAAATTTTTAAAAACATCAGTTGATCCGGTAAAATGAATTCCTGATAGATTAGGATTTTTAAGAGCTATGTCTGTAATCATAATTGGGTCTCCAGTTACTAAATTTATAACTCCATCAGGTAACCCAGCCTCTTTAAAGACATCCATTATGATTTTAGCACTATATACTTGATAATCACTAGGCTTCCATAAAACAACATTACCCATAAGCGCAGGGCTAGCACACAGATTGCCACCAATTGCAGTAAAATTAAAAGGAGTTATAGCATAAATAAATCCTTCCAAAGGCCTATATTCAAGTTTATTAGAAACATCATCGACATTTATAGGCTGTTCTTGATATATTTCGTTCATATAAACTATGTTAAGCTTTAAAAAATCAATTAGTTCACATGCAGCGTCAATTTCAGCTTGAAAAATTGTTTTAGATTGACCAATCATCGTAGCTGCGTTAATCTTTGATCTGTATGGACCAGCTATTAGTTCTGCTGCTTTCATAAAAATAGAAGCTCTATCTTGCCAAGGTGTATTTGTCCAGATATTCTTAACTTTCAATAAATTTTCAATTGCAAGATGAACATGTTTTTCATTACAAAATGAGAAAGTTCCCACAACTTTTTTATTATCATGTGGAGGATTAATTTCTATTCTTTTTTCAGTCAATATCTTTTCATTTCCAATGTATAATGGAATTTCAATATTTTCATTAAACATTTTATCATATACATCTTGTACTTCTATTCTTTCAATCGAACCTTTTCTATAATCTTTTACATCTTCATTAATTAGTTGTGGTAATATAAAGTTTGGATTTTTCATAAGATAATGTAATGTTAATTTAATGCCTGAGGAGCATTTAGTTTAAATGTTGGAATATAAGCTCTAAATTTATTTCCGTTATTTATATCAATCATATTGTAAAAACCTCTCATTGCACCAACAGGAGAAGTAATAAGACATCCAGAAGAGTAAACAAATGAATCTCCAGGCTTTATTAAAGGATTTTCACCAATAACACCTTCGCCATCAATAATTATATCGCTGTTCAAAGAATCAAAAATTCTCCAATGTCTTGACTTTAATTGTACTGTGTTTTTACCATAATTTGAAATAGTAATTGTATAACTAAAAGAATAACTTAAAATATAATTTTTAAAGTAAGATCCATCATACGACGTGTTTACTGTAACTTTTATTCCCTTTGTGATATGACTGTTCATTATAGCTAAGTTATATATTTAGTTATAAAAATAATTGTTTATTTAAATTATTTATAACATCATTTTTTGTTCTTTATAAGCAATCAAGCTGTAATATTTGTCTGTATTTTTTTTTATATATAATAGAACAGTATAATTATTCTCAGTTTGCCAAAAGTTAGCCTCAATAAAATTAGATTCCCCTAACGAATTTATTTTAAAGTACTTGTAATTATAAAATCCTTGTTTAAACAAAAAATTTCCAAAATAAGTGTCATTGTTTAATTGAAGTTGGTGTTTTTCAGAGATTTCGTAGTTGTTAAAATCACCAACTACAAAAATTTTATCTTCCTCAAAAACTTTAACTGGTTTAAATGAAAAAAAAACTCTTGAATAGTCATTTTCAGTTTCATAATTTTCAATTTCCTGATTTATTAAATATTTTCCATTTATGTCAGGGCTGTATTCGTATATTTTGTTTGTTTTTTCAATATCTTTTCTTAAATAAGAATTATAAATATCACTTAATTCTGTTTTAAATACTTTTAAATTAGTTGAATTAATATTTGAAGTATCAAAATAATAAAATTCATCTCCACCCTTAAATTCTATGTTTTTATAGATTAATTTATTATCAAAGAAAAAATCAGGCCTAGATAATACTATTTTATTATCCCATTGATTGTTTTTAATTACTACGAGTTTTAGTTGACTAGAGTTTCCTGTCATACTATTACAGTTACTACAATTTACAGTTACATCAAGATTTTGATAAAAGTCAAAATTTTCCAAATTTTTACTTTTAAAAAAATCTATATTTAAAAATGCTTTTTCATCGAGGATGGAAAACTTTCTTTCAAATAAAAATTTTCCATTACTATCATGAATACTAATTGAATAATTTCCTGAAATTTTTAATTTTAGATTTTCATTTGGTATTGTAATTTTAAAGTTTTTATAATCAACTAACGTGTTAAACGAATTGCTGTAATTTGTAATCAGATTATCGTCATATCCTTCAATATAGTCTGATTTAATTAATTTGGATTTTTCCCAAAGATGATTTAAATGATTGATTTGATAGTAATAGTCTGAATCTTTTAAATTTAAGTCATCAAAATTTAGAGTTAATGAATTATTTTTTTTTACTACTATATATGAGGAGTTTAGTTTTTCATTATTAAAGTTAACGCTGTATATGTTGGTCGGAGTAATTTTGTTTTGACTAAAAACAATAAAAAAATTTAGCAAGAAAAAAATCCAAAAAAAATAAATCTTAAATGTTTTCATTATTATATAATTAAAGCTAGTTTTTTTTGCTAAATTATTGTAAAAAAAACTTATTATTTAGAATAATTATAAATAATAGATTTAATGTCAAATGAACTTTTAGAACTAGGTTTTAATTAATAAATTTGCGCTCTATTTTATAGCATATAATTATGTCAAATGACATTCAAATTAAAAATGGTTTAACCATTAATTTAAAAGGTGCTCCGGAAAATATTGTAAAAAAAGCTCCTTTCCCAAAATCCGTTTCTTTAAATCCCTCAGATTTTCACTTAATCACGCCCAAAATGCTAGTCAAAGTTGGTGATAAAGTCAAAAGAGGCGATGCTGTTTTTTTCTCAAAAAATAATCCAGAAATTAAATTCTGTTCTCCAGTTTCTGGAAAAATTTTAGATATTGCTCGTGGAGCTAAAAGACGAATTTTAGAGATAGTGATTAATTGTGATGCAAAGCAACAAGCTTTAAAGCACAAAATTTCAAATTTTTCAAATTTCACAAGTGACAAGATTAAAGAAAATATGCTTATATCTGGATGTTGGCCTTTTTTAAAACAAAGACCTTATGATATCATAGCAAATCCAAATGACGTGCCTAAATCCATTTTTGTTTCAACTTTAAATACAGCACCAATTTCAGCTGATATAGAAATAATTTTGAATGAACAAAAAGAAGAGTTTAAAACTGGAATATCATTATTAAAAAAATTAACTAAGGGTGATTTACACATATGTCTTGAAAAAAATCACAACTCGTTTATAAATAGTATTGAAGGAATCAAAGTTCATCATATAAATAATTTACATCCTGCTGGAAATGTTGGTGTTCAAATTCATCATATTGATCCAGTCAACATTGGAGAAAGAGTTTGGGTCGTTGGTGCTGAGGATGTTGCACTAATTGGTAAATTTTTTATTACTGGAGAATATAACCCTACAAGAACCATTGCAGTTTCTGGTCCTCCGGTAAAGTACCCTCAATATTACAAAACTATTGCTGGATCTAGTCTAAGTGAAATTATTCAAGATGCTGGAATCGATACTTCACAAAATTTAAGATATATTAATGGTGATGTTTTAACAGGAAGATCTGTTGAAAAAGATAATTACTTAGGGTTTTATAACAATACTTTTTCTGTTTTGAGGGAAGGAAATCAGTACAGAATGTTTGGTTGGATTCCTTTTATTAATAATAGCGTTCCAAGTAAATATAAAACTTCGTTTTCTTGGTTATTTCCCAAAAAGAAATATGACCTAAACACCAATTTGAATGGAGAGGAAAGAGCATTTGTGGTAACAGGAGAAATGGAAGATGTTTTTCCAATGGATATTTTTCCAATGCAATTACTTAAGGAATGTATGACTGGTAATATTGAAAAAATGGAAAATTTAGGTATTTATGAAGTAGCACCTGAAGATTTTGCTTTGATTGATTACTCATCATCATCAAAAATTGAAGCACAAAAAATAATAAGAGAAGGACTCGATTTAATGATTTCAGAAGTTGGTTAAAAATAATTTTAAATGAATATTAGACAAATTTTAGATACTATTAAAAAACCTTTTAAAAAAGGAGAAAAATTTGAAAAATTTGCACCTATAATAATCTCGTCCTAAA
>Ga0129342_1000005_pt1 | contig 73571 bp, 94 predicted proteins | sample CPBDNA_5_FD_94426 | JGI IMG/M metagenome (GOLD analysis project Ga0129342, IMG submission 94426) | Freshwater to marine salinity gradient microbial communities from Chesapeake Bay, USA - CPBay_Sum_15_0.2_DNA | ecosystem: Environmental > Aquatic > Marine > Coastal | place: USA: Chesapeake Bay...
TCTTAAAAAAAATAATTTGAAAAAAGCTATTTTTGTAGATACAAAAAGACAAGTCGTTGAAGAATCATATTTGACAGATGATGCCATAATCACTGAAATATACAGTGCTATGGATGATATGATATTAGATGACATAGAAGATAATGATATACCACAATTAACAAATAAATTAAAAAGATTAGATAAATTAAAAAAAACTTATGAAAGTACTTTAAATAGACCACTTTCACAAAAACAAGAGAGAGATAGAAGAGCTTTAAATGGCTCAATTAAAAAATTTTCAGTTTCAATACAAAGAGCAATAAAAATAAAACAAGAAGAAAATGCTAAAAAAGGTATTGCAGAAAAACTATTTCCAAAATTTGCTAAAAAAGTAGGCAAAGAGTTTTTAGAAAATTTAGAATCATCTTTAACTGACGATCCTAATGATATGGTAGGGGGAATATTAGGTTTTGGAGTATCAAAATATAAAGAATATAAAGAAGAAAAAAAAGAAAAATTAGAAGAAGAGAAGGAAAAACAAAAAGAAATGAAAGACGCAGAATTTGAAGATTCCAAAAGAATGTTCACTGCCGCTGGATATGATTCTCCTTATTCTGTAATAAACGCAAAAAGTAATAAAAAATCAGCCGAAAGTGAGACTGACTATGAAGATTTAGATTTCAGTTCAATGGATTCGTTGAGTTCAATGAATTCGTCATTTTCCGATTCAAGTATTTCTGGTTCAAGTAATGCTATTGTTGAAATTCTAAAACAAATATCAGATAACACAATTTTCAATGATATAATAGCACAAAGTTTAGAAAAAATTGCTATGACTTCTGACTATGTTGTATATACAGAAAATATAGCAGAAAACACAGATGCAATAAAAATTGGAATTGATAGGTTATTGCGATATTCAGAAAAAGCTGATATTAGAGATACCGATTGGAGAATGGATGAATTAGAAGCACGAAGGGAAGCTAAAAAAATAGATTTTACACAAGATAAAATGACAAGCGAAGGCCCATCAGGAGAATCTGGTAGTGGTGGTGGAATTTTAAGTAGCGCATTAGGAGGTGTATTGGGTGGAGCCGCATTGAAAAAAACATTAGGTGGATTATTTAAAAAAATGTTTAATCCAAAAACTATGCTTAAAGTTTTGGGAAAAGCTGTCACTAAACTTGCGCTACCACTAACTATAATTGCATCTCTTGGTGCTGGAATAATAGATGGCTTTAAAGAATATCAAAAAACTGGTTCAATAAAAGATGCATTAGTTGCAGGAGTTTCTGGAATAATAGATTTTCTTACATTTGGTCTTTTTGATATAGAAAAAGTTAAAAAATTTATTGAGCCATTTATGGCTTTTAACGTCAAAATAATTGGAGGTTATTTTAATTTTTTGAAAAGTACTTTTACTGCAATATGGAATGCTGGAAAAAGTATGATAGATAAATTATTGAATATTGTTGATCAAATACAATTAACCGCAATAGATTGGGCAATAAGTCTACTATCTAAAATTCCTATTGGAACTGGAGGATTAATTGACTCTCTAAAAAAACAAAAACAAGATGTTCAAAAAGGAATTGAAGCAAGACAATCTATAGTAAGTGACATAGATTCTTCGCCAGTTTTAGGAGAAGATAAAACATCCACAACATCTACTGGAACATCATCTATGACAATGCCAATGGAGTCATATTCTAAAGAACCTCTGTCTGCAAAAGATACCAAATCTAATCTAATAAAAGATTTAGAATCTCAAGGAATAACCGACAAAGATGCTCAAGCAAATATATTAGCAAATATAAAAGCAGAATCAAACTTTAAACCTCAAAGTGAAAATTTAAATTATTCTGCTAAAACATTAATGAGATTGTTTGGGCCAGGAAGTGGTAATAAAGTTAGAGTCAAAAGCATGGCTGAAGCACAAGCTATTGTAGATCAGGGCCCAGAAGCTGTAGGAAATCTGATATATGGCGGAAGAATGGGAAATAAAGCCGACGAAGGCTTTAAATATAGAGGTAGAGGTCTTGTTCAACTAACTGGAAAAAATAACTATGAAGAAATGGGTAAAAAATTGGGGCTTGATTTAGTTAATGATCCAGATTTAGCAAATCAACCAGAAATTGCATCAAAAATTGCGGCACAATATTATGCAGATAGAAAAAATAGATTCAATTATAAAGATATATCACAAGTAGCAAAAGCTACAGGACATGCTGGAGGTCAAGCAGAGACATTAAAAAGAGCACAATATGCACAGCAAATAAAAATGGAGATGTCATCTACTGAAAGTCAACCTCAACTAAAATTATTAAAGGGTGAAGAAGGTGTCGATTGGGTTAAAGATGTAGATGGAAATATTATAAAAGGTAAAGAAAATGTAGATTGGGTTAGAGATGAAAATGGAGATATTTTAGATATGCATTTTGATAGCGAGAGGGTTCGTGATCGCAATCCAAACAAATATAAAAAAGTAAGAGATCCTTGGAAAGGAATAATGCCAAGTGAAATTTCACCAGAAACAAGAAAAATGATGGAAGAAGAGGCCAATTTAAATAAACGTCCACCAGCAATTCAAATGGCTGCAAATCAAACTAGAGAAACTCCAAATCCATATTTAACTGTTACAAAAACTAAATCAGGAAGTGATAATAATCAACCAGTAATAATTAATAATAACAATAATAAAACAACTGCCATCCCATCTCAAACAAAAAGCTCTCCACCAGAAAGAACCGATACTGGAACTTCAAGTAGGAGAGCATCTTTTACATCGGCATTTTCATAGACTAATCTTCATTTGCTAATGCTTGCAAATAAGATAGATCATCATCTACTTCAACATCATTAGATGGCAAATCATCATCTGATAGATCCAAATCTGATGCAGACTCTTGTTTTGTACTTATTAACTTGGAAGATTGTGTAGCTTCAGAAAGAGCTTTACTTGAAGCTAGACCCAAAACTCTATCCAATCTCTTCTTTAACTCTTCATATGATTTAAACTCTGATGGAGCAGTCAATTCAGAAAGAGAGTGTTGTTTCTTCCACAGTGCTTCAATTTCTACATCATCACCATCATGTAGTGCAGAAGGCGATGAAAATGTCGATTGATCATAATTAGGATATCCTTCCACCTTTCTACACTTCAGCTTAAAGTTAGCACCATTCCACGGACAAAAAGGATTTAAAGGATCTTTTTGATCTACTGGATCGTGCTCAGGAATCATAGCCTCTTGTATTTTTTGAAATATCTTTTTACCATACTTGAATAAAAAGATTTTACCTTCATTTTCAGGATTAGCAGGATCTTTAACAACTAAAATATTAGAAATATATCTTTGAGTTCTCTTTTGTTTTCTAGCCAGATCTTTATTTGCTTCTACACCCGAAGTCCATAACTCATTATTATATTCAAAGACAGGATCTTTTTCTCCTTTACCCAAACTAGTTCTTGACTTTTCAATATACCATCCACCAGGACCTTGAAATGCGTGTTCATATAGTGTCACCCACGGTAGACTATCACCTTCAGATTCTGGCAAGAATCTAATAACAGCCGCACCTACACCAGACTTGTCAACTTGTAGTCGCCAAAATCTATCATCAGATGATGATGAATTTTTACTATCACTTTTTGTATTAAGTTTTTCTAATTCGTCTTGAAGTTTTGTAACACCAGCTAAACCTTTATTCTTTTTTAAATCTGCAAAAGACATATCTATTTCTCCATATAATATAATTTCACTATAACTTTAGTGTTCTAAACAATATTAGCAAACGATAAACCACAAATCAAGTTTTTTTTTGTAAAAAAACATTTTTCATTGACTTTTTATACTTGTTTAGATCTACTTGAACAAATGATGAGTATTTTATACATTTTCGTTTAAATTCTGGCCAAATTATTTCATCTTCAATATTTTTTCCCATTGTATTCATGAAGTTTAATACCTTATTCATTATTATAAATGTCTCCAATGAAATTTCCTTTTTTATAGCTAGATTTACTATTAAAGGCCAATTATCATTATTTGCTATTTTAAAAATATCATCAAAAGTCAAATTGTATGAAATTAAAATATCGTTTATTTTATTCAAATCTTGCTTAAAAGTGTAATCTAAAGATTGTTGCGTTTTTTTCCAATTTTGAAATTTTTGTCTACATTCATCTGATAATATATCACCTATCCATAAATTTTCATTTTCTAAAAAATTAGCAACCAATAAAAATTCGTACTCTTTATCATCATATAGTTTGCATATTCTATCAAAAAAATACTTATCTTTTCTAGTTAAGAATTTATCTTTTGATACTTTCACAACCCCATTAAATTTAAAATAATCATATTTTTCTTGTTGGAAGTGTAACTTTATAGCAACATATTTTTTGTATGCTTCATACGAATTCATGATTTAAAATAATTTAGATGGTTTTTTACCTCTATAGATCAAGTTCAAATCTATTGCTTCTGCTTCTATTTTTTGTTTTATATTAACATTCAACAGCTTTGATATTTTTTCTGGTTCTAAATTATTTTTTTCCATATATTCACATACAGCTTCAAAATATGTTAATTTATCTACTCTAACAATTTTTTCTATTTCCTGTGAGAATGTAGTTTGCGTAAATACTTTTAAAGTCATTATATTAATCCATTATCATTTAATAATTTTTCTAGAGTAGAATCTTCCATGTAACCACCAATATCAAATTGATCTATTGATAGTGTATCAACAAGTTTATCATCACAAATTATTTTTGTTCTACCACACCTATAAGATATTTTAATTTTTTTTCCATCTACAGTTTTACCTTCCCATTCAGATGGAAATCCTAAATGAGTTCTCACTAAAGATGAAAAATCTATTTTCATTTTTTCTCCAATAAATCATAATTATCTAGTATTTCATATAGTACATCAGTGCTTATATGACTACATTCTGGTTTATGTAAAATATCTTCTATAGATAGTACCAGATATTGTTTTAAATTACAAGTATTTAAATCTATTTTTTCTACGGAAGAGTATATATCTAATTCATCATTATCATATACTATATAACAAAAAGATTCATCATCAAATTTACCTTCCCATATACTAGGTAGTGTTTCACTAATTTGATTTAATTTTGAAAAAACTATTTTTTTCATTATAAATCTAGCCCATAATGATGAATCTAAACTATATTTTTATTTATAGACAAAATTTTGCACAAAAAAGATAACAAACATACGCCATCTTTAATAAGGTAGCACAAATTGTATTGATAAGAAAATTAATTTTATATTAAATGTTTAAGAAAAATTTGAGAAAAAAGAAGTTCCGAATTATTTTAATTTGCTCGGAACCACACAAAATAATAAGATATTTTATCAATATCTTTTTGGTGCAATCGCCACATAGTAGTGTCCAATGGTTATTTTAAGTATCTTGAAAGTAGTGACTTAAAACTTCAGGTTATAGTGTTGTTATATGCGCTACCAACTACTACGCAAGTCGTATTAAGTTTATCAATCAAGTATAGTATATATATAAACTGCACACAAAAAATTCATTTTTTTTAAAAAAAATTATCTTAAATTTTGGATTTGTCTAATTACATTGGTGACGGTATTTGCAGTTGTATGAACTGCATTGATATTATTCATAATGTTTCTATAACGGATTTGATTATTTTGAGCATTTCTGGCATTATTATTCATCATTTCTCTATTAATTTCACTTTGAGATCTCATTCTTAAAGATTCTTGTTGGTATCTTTCATTTAATATTTGAGTTTTTATGCGTTCTCTAGCCAATTCTATCTCTAATGATTGAAGATCATCATCAAAAGATTGTCCGTATGAAAAATCCACAGATAACAATTTTAACATAATTATTAAAAGTATGGTAATTTTAAACATTTTTTTTACATTCATAGTCACACCTAATGTATAGTTTAAGCTATAATATTATTATACCATAAATTTCCACAACTAGTCAAGCACTACTTTACGGTTAAAAGTAGACCATAAAGTATTAAAATAATAAAAGAAACTACTACTAAAGGGTATATTTTATCCATAATTATTACTCTTCAAAGTGTTTAAAGTAATAGCCCAATCTTTCTAATTGATCTTTTATTTCTGAATATATTAGTCCATTTTTTGACATATCTAAATGTAGAAAATTAAAAGTTTCATTAGAAGAAAAAATTTTTATGTTACGAACTAGTTTAAAACTATTTTCTGCATTATACTTAATAACAAAAGAATTATTTTTTGTAGAAAAAATTTCATTATCACACAATGCATAATAAAACTTTTCAGCAAATTCATCAATTTTCATTAAATTCAAAAAAGTATTATCGTTATATAATATACTTTCAAATTCATTTATTTCACTTTTTAATTCATGTTGCATAAAATTAATTTAAATTAACATTTATTGATTCATCATTATCTTCTTTGGAATTGTTTTTAAGTTCTTTAATTTCTTTTTCATATTTACTTAAAACCTTTACAACATTTTCCATAAAACTAACATCATCCATACTTTCCAAAACATCTTCACTTAATTTTGGTCTATCATCAATTCCGACTTGTCTCAATTCCCAAGCTATTAGAAAAAATAAACAACAACCAGCACTAGCTAAATGACTTAATGATGTTTCTTTATCTTTATCTTGACCATGATACCAAATAGTTAGATGTCTTTGGAGAGCACCAAATGCTCTAGACCAATTCATTCCTTTTTCCCAATTCCTTTCTGAATACTTTTCTGCACCAAAAGTTAATACTTTTGCTATTTCATTTACTACATCATAAGGCACAAGATCCATTCTAACTTTCTTTTTATCATATTTAACACCTTGATTTTTTTTACTCATCACATACCCCAATTATATTGAAAATTATTATTAGAACATTTTACACCAAATTAAATAAAAATCAATATAATTTTAATCAATTCCTAATTTAATTCTAGTTAGCAAATATTCTTTTACAAATCCAGATCTAACAATATCTTCAATATCGAATTTAACTGCACAAAAAGATCTCATAGATTTTGCAACAGTTAATAATATATTCATTCCAGTATTTTGTTGTTTTTTTCCAGTCATTTTCAAATCATCTTGTCTGGTATCACCACACAAAATTACCCTAGAATTTTTTCCAATTCTAGTTAATATTGAATTTATTTCATGGTCTGTACAATTTTGAACTTCATCTACTACTATTAATGCGTTATCAAATGTAACACCACGAATAAATGAAGTTGACATGAACTCTAAAAAATCTTTCTTTTTTAATAGATCATACACATCTCTTCTACCATTACATAATTCAGAAAATATTTCTCGATATGGAGTCTCATACAAAGCCATTTTTTCTTGTAAAGTGCCAGGCAAAAAACCCTGATCTCTTGTACTAACAGCACTTCTAATAATTATTATTTTTCTAACATTACCCAAAAGTAGATCTCTCAAAGCAAAGTATGATGCTAAAAAAGTTTTACCACTGCCAGCAACACCATACATAATTAAATTTTTTGAATTTTCATTTGCCATAAAACACTCTTTCTGATTTATGGTCAATGGTGTTATTTCATTAAATTTGAAATTATGTTTTAATATTTTCTTTTGTCTTCTATAAGGATCTTTTTCATGTTCGACAATAGATTCTTCAATCTCATATTCATCAACATTTTTAGGTCTTCTTCCCATTAATAATCCTTTAAATTGTGTCTTGCTTTTCCAATACCACTCTTTATTTGTTGCATTCTATCTCTAAATTGTCCAGTGGGTTTTTTTAAACCATCAACTCTAAATGGACTCATTAAAGATGGTGCAGTAATACATAACTCTATTGTATCAGATTGTGAGCAATTAGGACAAGGTTCTTTTGTAGGCAATTCTCTATCACTTATTTTTAATATTTTATCAAAAGTTATATTACACTCATTACAAATATAATCATAAGTTGGCATAAACATCTCCATTAGAAAACCAAGATGGTACATCTCTATTAGTCCACTTAGCAAATTTTGCTTTTTCTGCAATATAATATTTTCGATATGCCACTACTGGATTTTGATCTTTGTATTGATCTGGCATAGCTTGTGCAGGCTCAGATATAGATTTATTTGAAATAGATTTTGGCGCAGTTTTTAACAAATCTCTGAACATAGAATCACACTTATGAACTTTTCCATACCTATATGTATATTCATCACATAAACATATAAACAAATTATATAACCACATATAATTATTTATGCTATCTCTAGACCATATTGCACAAGGATGGTTAATATGAGTAGCAGAATATAATATAGATTCTAAGTTAGAGTCTGACAGTCTATATCTTTTGACAGTTCTTTTTTTATTAGCTTTATTGATTTTAGTCTCTGTATATTCTGCACCATCCAGAATTCTATGCGAAGTGCATAATAACTGAGCAGATTCTAGTATCATTTTAACAACATGCTTATCGATGTGTTCTTTTGATGCAACTTGTGGATTGTTAGATAGATAAAATATATTCATAAATACATTATATCACAAATTTTATGTTAGTAAAATATAAAAAGAGGAAATATGAGTATTAAAAATAGAGTAAAATGTATAGTTTGCAAAATTCTTGTAAAACTTGGATTAAAAAAACCTTGCAAATCTAAATGTGTAGTTAAACCAAAGAAAGCTACTAAAAATAAAAAATCAGTAGCAAAAACTAAGAAATAAGAGTTTCTATTAGTTACTTTTCTTAGGGCCAATAATTGTTATTTTTATTGGCTCTTTATTTTTTATTTTCATTTTAGGTGGATGCAAAAGATTCCTTCTTAAAATAACTTCCTTAGATGCATCATAATATGGTGGCTCACATTCACTCCATATTTTTTGAAAATGACCACCACCATCAGACCCTTTTACATGTATATTCATAAAATAATGCTGTAATTCATGTCTATAAATTTGTTTAATGTCTATATTTTCAATTAAATATACAGTTCTAGTTTCTGGTTGATATACACCAACTACAGCACCACCCATAATTGGAACAAAATTAAATCCTAATCTATCTAAACTGTGTACATCAACTGCACTGGCTTTTACTACAAAACATCTAGGTATATTAGTTTCCATTACTGGATTTTTAGGCCATACTTTTGTATTAACACATTGTAGTGCTTTGTTATATTCTTCTTGCTCATTAATAAACACACCGCAAGGAGCTAAATCGTTCCATGTAGCATTTGGGAATAATTCATGAATTACATGTTTATTTGTAGCAGTCGTTATTACAGATTGTCCTTTTTGATTTGTGCTTTTATTTAAAATTTTATCTACTGCAATTAATAGAGCAATTACACATACAGCTACAGTGAGTGTAGTTTGTATAGCTTTTAGAACTTTAACTATTCCAGATAATATACAAGAAGTTATGGATTTTAAAGGATTGAGTATTTTGGCAAGAATTTTAGATATTTTAGAAAGTTTATTAGATATTGAGTTTATAACTTTATCTATTTTTTTAGATATTTTTTTACAATTTTTATCTAGTTTTTTTATTTTAGTTTGTATTAGCTTTATTATCTTTTTCACAAAAATTCCTACAAAAATAAACACTGTTTATATTTATAGTATTTTATTTCTACCAGCATTAATCCAATTCTTCTGGTTTTATTGGCACAATAGCAATTTTAGTTTTCTTTTTAGAATCTTTAAATATTTGTGGCAAAGAATCGGTTATATGCTCTGCTAAAATTTTATTAATTTTTTCAATCAATTCTTTAGTTTCTGCTTCTATTTTTTCATTAGGATTTGAAGTATCAAAGGTTAAAATAACCTCATACACTTTCACCATCGCCCTTAGTTTTTTTTCTTCCACTTTTTTTGGCAGATTTTCGTTCTTTTTCGACATTACTATCAATAACCTCGTCTTTTATTAATCCAGGAAATGCCTCGTTTATAACTTTTCTGGTCAATCCAATATCTAATTTTTTATCCTTTGCATGTATTAAAATTTCAGATTCCTTTGAATCTAATTGTTCTAGCAATTCTATGAATAAGCTCTCTCTTTTAGATTGTTTAATCTTTGGAGATAACTCTTTTACAAAAACATACCAACCTCTAGAACTAGCTTTTAATGTAGTATCACCAAATCCATCGGGGTTCTTGTTCTTTTTGTAAGGTGGAGCACCTTCAGGTAGAGCAAGAGATAAAGATTTGTCATAATTTAATCTCAAAATTCCTCTTAATGCAGAACAATCATTTTTAACTAAAATATCAATTCTTTCATTATTTGTTTTTGCTGTTTTAACTTTATCTAAAATTTCAGCAACACTCAAAGATGACATAATATCTAACTCCCATTTTAAAACTCAGAAATACTCTCTAATAGATACTTCAATCTATTTTTAACAAAATAATTCAATAAGTGTCTTTTTTGACCTTGAGGGCCTGTTTCATAACACTTTATTATTTTCTCTTGTATATTTATAGGCGTAAAATCTAAATCTATTAATTGTTGATTTCTTTTATAATTTCTTAGAATATTTTCATCTTCAATACTGTCTAAATTTTCCAATTCAATCCAAGATTTTATCTTGTCTTTTCTTAATGGTTTTTGTCTGGTTCCCTCAGTAACAAATACCGAATCTTGAGATAATACGTTTGGAATTCCATCTCCAGAATCACCAGTTAATATATGTTCTTTTAAAGTCTTTTTTGGATCATCACATGTTATATATTTCTTGAACATTGGTGAATATTGTCTTACGTTATTATATTTTTGTAATTGAACAAAGTCTTTATCACCAGACAATATTAAAACCTTTTCTGGTTGAGGATCTAATGTTCCAGATGATAAATTATTTTTTTGAGAATATCTAACCATAGTTCCGATAATATCATCAGCTTCTGCACCATCAACTTGAATTACCGTATATGGAAAGAATTCTTTTATTTCATCTCTAATTTTATTCAATGTGGTAAAAATTAAATTCCAATCATATTTTGAAGCATCACGCATTTTTTTTCTGTTTGCTTTATAATATGGAAAGACATCTTTTCTCCAATACGTTCTATCATCGGTACAAAAAATAAGCTCACCATACTCATCAGAAAACTTTTTCTTATATGATAAAATCGTAGATAGTACCATATGTCTAATCATATCCTCAGAAAGCTCTGAGGTTGGACTGGCATTAATCTGAGACATCAAGTTTGATATTAGGGTTTGGTTAAAGTCTATAAGTATCATAATAAAACATTATACAAAATATATTAACATAAAGCAAATTTTTTACCATTTTTATCAAGCACCAACATTCCAAAATAATATGGGTTCAACTCTTTTATTATTTTCATAATAATCGATCATGGGCTTCCATGCTTTAGCATCATATTCAGGAGCAGAAGGAAATGGTGGCATTTCGGCTTGTTTCACTCTTTGATTCCATTTATATTTTGATGGATGGAATATAGCTCTTCCAATTTCTCTTTCATTCATATTATGACCCCCAGATGATACTACATGCACCTCTGCATTTGGCCATGCTAATTGTAGTGCTCGATTTAATGTTCCACTTGAGCCTATACTCCACACATGACTAGGAATTACAGGCAAAGATCTAGCAACTTTTATAAAACATGCAAAAACAGTAGGATGCTCAAGACCTATTGGCAATAAAGCTCTAGTAGAAGGATCTTCAGCTACATAATCTCTAGCTCTTTTTTTAGTTACAGTAAGCATACCATCTGGTATCCAATGATATTCTGCACCAAGCTCAATTCCCTTTTTTTGATATTCATGTAAATTATTCATGTTTCTTTTTGCCATGAATATTACAGCTTTTTTATCATATCTATTGCATAAAAATGGTAAGCTAATTTGTGCATAACCTGTTGCTGGACACGAGCCATATACCCATTCTTTTATATGCTTATGTTTTTCACAATGACCTATTAAATAATCAGCACCCCTTATCTTTGTTCCTGCATCTAGAAGATCATCTCTAACAACATATATTCCATTATGCAATTCTAAAACTGGTTTTGGGTAAGGATCATTCCAATTTTGTATTAGATTTAAATATTGATCATCCAATATCTGCTCAATCACAATTAATGCTTCCTTTCGCCATGTAATATTGCTTTGAATTCTTTATAAGAGTTTTCAGCCATTTCTTTTTTAAATAATTCTGGTTTATACTCATCTATTGTATAGTAGATACCATCTTCAAATCCACGAAAATAAAAAAACTTTTCTAAATTTTCTTTTGCAATATTAGATTTTAAACTCTGATACAATTTTCCAAAAATTGCACCACATATAAAATTTATTAAGCAACAAAAAAATAGTATTAAAAAATAGCTGTCCATAATTATTTAAATCTAATTTTTTTCATTTTTCTTATAGCATCATTAAAACCTAAATTATAGCCGACAAAGATGCCCAACAAAAAAACAACAAGATATAAAATAATATTAATCACGTTTTAAGTTTGTCATTTCATCAGTTAATTTCATTGAGAGTTCAGTAATAGTCATATCTTTTATTGCTTTACCAGATATTGCACATTTTTTATCCAATTTTTTAACACACTGTAGTATTACAATAATTTCCATTTGTCTTTTTGACAAAGCTATTGCATTTGCAAGTCTTACACCAGCCATAAAACAAAATATGGCACTTAACATACATATGATAATTAATTCTAAATTTAGGTTTTCCATTTTAATAATTTTCTCCAAAAACTTTGATTACTTTTTACATTATCTTTCATCCAATTTAATATTTTTATAGAAGAATTTATCCTATCTATTTGTTGAACAAAATATATTTGTTCATCATGCGTTAATGGTTTTTTTAAATTTTCCATATACATTATATCAAATTTTGATAACTCAAAAGATTGAATCAAAAATTCAATATTTGTAACTAAATTATTTTTTCGATAATCATATTTTTTAACTTCCTCAGTATTGTTTGTCTTAAAGGTATTTACTAGTTTTTTTATAGATACCAATTTCATAATCAACTATCTTTTAATCTTTTGATATTTTTTAGATCATCACCAGCTAAACTTGATACTATGCTATTTTGATAAAAATCTTTTAATCTACGCATGATAAAATTATTTTCTGGTTCTTGAGATAATGTATCTATAATATCAATAAGTTCGTTATAAGTTCGATGAAAACTTTCACTAAATATACCCTCTTGATATTCAATTTCAAAATTATACTTATCCAACTTTAATTTTCCACCATATCGATAAATTGCATAGTCTTTTAGAGTCGATTCTATTTTATCTATATCTAAATTATTGCATAAAAATCTCAAGTATAATTGACTTGCAAATTTACATTTTCTATCTTTTATTAAAAATAAATCATTTCGCCATATGGCATCATATAATGCAGATATATCGCCAATAGGCATCATGTAAATGAACTGTTCAATATCACAATTCTTGGGTGGAAAGAAATTTTCTAATGTGATATGAGATAACTCTTGTTTTGCAACTGAAGCTCTAGATTTTAATGTATCATCATTTAAATATTCTTTTACAAAAAACGACGATGTGGTTTTATTATACCAAGATACAGATTTTTTCTCCAACCCTTCTTCAAATTTTTTTAAGTTTATCCACAATGCTTGATTTTTATTCTGTTCTAAAACGGCATAATAACAATACTCATCAGAAACCTTATTGCCATTTTCGTCAATAAATGGAAATACCTTAACTACATCAAATCTATTCTTTTTGACTTCATACGAATGATAATTTCTAATATCTAAATTATAATTATCTGATAAATGTTTTGCCAATTTTATTGTTAAAAGAACATCAGCTAAAGATTCATGCTCTTGAGTTTCATCTATATTAAGTAAACCTAATGATTTTAAAACAGATTCAAGTTTATATACAGTTCTATTATTTTCATTTTTTTCCAACAGATTTACAAAATCTTCATTATCACAGCATAATCTTTTTACTGCATGTAAAACATCACCATAGTTTAAACAACCACCAAAATATGGATTAAGTCCATTTCTAATCATGCTAGTTCTTAAATATGGAACATCAAATATATTTGAATTATATCCAATTAATTTAACTTGATCTTTTTCAATAACACTTTGTAGATACTTTTGTATTTTAGCTACGGCTATGTGTTCAGGATCTGTAGACTCTTCATTATGTTTTATAACATCAAGTTTAGTTGCAAGTATTGCATATGGATCTGGAAGTTGAGTTCTAGAAATTTTTACAGTTCCAGTTAATTTCGACTGAATAGACCAATCATCATTTACCTCAACAAAGGCATAATTTAATATTTGACCGACAGTATTTAAGTCGGTAGTTTCTAAATCAAAAAATATACTTTTCATATTATAATACTCTTAGTAAGATAGTATCTTTATTAATTCTACCTGTCAATTTTTTTTCTTTTGTTCTGATAGAAGGCATTAATTTTCTTAAAGAGACCTTACCATCATTTAAAACTTTATCCAGAATTTTTTCAGGTTGTCTTAATTTTTTACACACAGATTCTGACACATCAAAATTCATTATTGTACATCCCTTAACAGAAAAGCCATGATTATTATTACACACATAAACACCCAAAATTCTATATTTAACATTATACACCCATAATTGACTAGCACCAACAATTTTTGTAGGTGGAATACTTTTTAATGACTCATGTTGTTTTAAAAATTGAAGTTTTTCAACTTGTTTTAATGGAGATTTTGGTTTTTTCTTTCTAGGTGTTTTATTGTTTAAAGAAATTTGTTTAGTTACATCAAACCATCGATCACACGCATCTATTATATTTTCTACAAATTTTATAAATTTATTTAATTGATTTTTATCTAAAAAATTATATGCTTCAGATAATTGATCGCACTTGTTTGATTTTGCTAATTTTAATTCAGATAAAAGAGTGTTTTGATAATATTCTTTTATATTTTTAGTTTGCTGATGTTTAACATTATTCTTTTTTAACCACTCATAAAAATCAATTTTTTTCTTAAAATTTGATTCTATTAAAGAATCAATAAAAAAAGCAATTTCACTTAAATACTCATTTAACTGATTTTCTATATTTTCTTGTATTGTTGGCTTTACAATTTTTTTGTCTGTATCATCACTTTGGACTTCAACATTAGTTGATGAATTTAGTATTTTGTTTTTTTCATTAGTAATATAATGGTCGTATGAATTTGGAAACTTTTCCGCATTCAATAATTTAATTCTACACAACCACCCTATTGTTGTTGAAATATTGTTTGCATTTTTTACAATACTATCTAAAGTATCTTTTTTCTCGCCACTCTTTTTAAGAAATTCTATAAAATACTTTTTAGCATCTGAAGAATTTTTATTATAGTTGTACCAATTTAATATATTAATTAATTGGGTTTTATCGTCCTCAAAATCAACTTTCCATAATGGTTCTTGTGTCGATACTGAATGTTTGGCTTTTCTTCTCATAATTCTATTATATCACATTACAGACAAAAATAAAACGATTTTATTGTTCAATAATGTCAACAAGTTAAACTATATAAAATAATTTAAATTGACACTTTTGGTATATGGGTATGATTGTACTATTTTATTTGATTTAAGTCAATATATGGTCTATTATTATTTTTTGGATTTAAAAAATTTACAATATAGAATGACCATATTTTGCTATGTAGTAAGAATCAATAATATCTGACATTGGAGATTCACCTTCCTTACAGTGAATTATGCTAGAAATGTCAAACTCAGTTTGTTTTACAAAACTTTCATACATTAAAAGTTTATTGGCATTTCCCTTTCCAGTTGCAAACTTTTTTATGGTAGTTGGAGCAACTATACTTAAATTGTCTATTAACTTATTTTTATATAACTTATGCTTTAGTATTCCAGTATTTTCTGCAATATTAAAAATAACACCTTTTGCAGAAAATGCATACCCTTCTATGAATATTGATGACTTTTTTGGAATAACTGATAAAGCCCAATCAGATATGTTATTAAATCTTTCTTCTTGAGATAAAAAATCTTTATGCAAACTTCCAAAAAAAATTTTATCTGTAAAATGACACTTTTTTTTATTAGTTAAAAAATGAAATTTGCAATTACTAAAAGACCAATCTTTTCCTTCATGAACACATATTGAAGGACTTGACATAGAATAGTCTATTCCAACTATATTCATGATAATTAATCTTCATCATCTGTATAATAGTCATCTTCAAAATTATCATAATCATCAAAGTCTTTAAGTAGAGGTGTTGTATTCCAAGTATCTGCAACATCTCCACAAAAAGGACAAATTTCTACTATTTTTTTATCAGAAGAGCTACCAAGATGTTCTACTATTTTTATAGTAAAGACAACTTCACACTCTTCGCATACATATTTTTTATTTTTACTCATTTTAAATCTCACATTTTCCAGCAGTACATGCTAATTCATGTGTTGCTGTTGTATTATCTTCCTTTTCATATATATATAATTTTTTCCAGTCTATATTTGTTGGCATTTTTCCTAACAATTCCAAATACTCTTTTTCACTACACTCTTGATATGGTGCTTGCTTGTATACATGATCACTATATGGCAAAAATGATATACCAGATATATGATCAAAGTTTTTATAAACATATGATGCAATATCTAACCATTCATTTTCTTTAACTGAAATTGTGATTGATACAGTATGTTCAGCCCAATATTTTTTGTAACATAACCACAAATCCAAATGCTCTATTGCACTTAATTCATTTCTATGAATTGATTTTGCAGGAGACTCTACAGGAAATGAAAATACACTAGTATGCTCTGGTTTTGTAACATCAGGTTCATTAGGAAACCCAAGATCTTTCATCATCTTACATAATGGATCTTTATTGTCAGAACGAACTGTTCTAATATAATATTGGGAATGTCTTGGGTGTATTCCAGATGCGCTATTAACAAGCTGAGATACAGTTCCTGACGGTTTAACACAAGTTATAGATGCAGATTCTGGTATGCCTAATAGCTTTGCATATTTTATATTTGTTTGTATTGCAGTATCTTTTAGCTCAACGAGTATTTCTTTTAAGTTAGAATTAGGATTTGACATTATTGCATTATCAAGAATGCCAGTCAAAGAAACACCTAGTAATCTCTCTTCTTCTGCATTTTTTTTCCAATCTTTTGTCAAATATCTAAAATGAGTTAAGGTTGATTGAAATGTGCCCAATATAGTAGCAAGTTCAACTTTTCTTTTCAACGATTCTACAGTATCTTCTGAACGAACTACAACTTCAGATAAATTACAAAATCCTTTATTTCTTAATAATATTTCAGCACATGGATTTGTTCCAGCAATTTTTTCTACATTTCTTCTTGGCACACTTCCATTTGAAACTAGATTTTCAGCAGACTTTTTTGCGGCAACTAGATTGAAAATACCACGTTCACCAGATCTAGACTCATACAAAGATTTCCATTCATCCATGAAAATTCCTATATCTGGTTTTTCAGTATAACATGCTGAGTTGTTTGCCAATGCTCTTTGCGAGTTTTCTAACCACCACTGACCAGATTTAGCACTTCTCATTCTATCATCAGATAAATTACTTAAAGATATTAGAGCAGATCTTCTGACTCCACCCACTACAATAACTTCAGCTATTTTACATACAATATCGTGACACTCGATTGATTGTAATTTTCTACCAGATGCATTTTTAAAAGTTGTTATACAAAAATTAAATAGATCTACCAATGGCTCTGGGCCCGATGCTCTTCCACCAAAAGTCTTTAATGGAGTACCAGATGGTCTAACTCTACTGGTATCAATTTGTGGTATTTGACCCTGATATAAAAGACCTATTAATTCTTTCAAAGATTTTGCCCAGCCTATGCGAGAATCCTGAACAATAATTGTGGTATCTGTATGATAAAAAGATTCTGCTATAGATGGTAGCTGAGATACATATTGTCTTTCTACAGAAAAACCTACTCCAACGCCACACGATAAAATATATAGAATTTCATCAAATGCTCTTGTATTATCTATTGCTATGAATGAGCAATTATAGCCAGCAACTTCATCTCTTTCTAATGCTTCACCAGCAGTCATTAAACATCTCATCGAGGGCATTATGTCAAGAGATGTTATTGCATTTTTTAACTCTTCTGTTAAGGAATCGTCTAACTCATAATTACATCTATCTTTTAAATGTTTTTTAAAAAAGTTGAAATATCTATCTACAGTTTCTTCCCAAGTTTCTCTTCTTTTTTCAGATTCAATCCAACGACTATATCTAGACAAGTGAATAAATTCTTGATAGAGAGATGGAAGTGTTTTCATTCAAATTACCTCATTAAAAATTAATTGAGAAACTAATATACAACAAAAAAAGATTATATGCAAGAGTATATATTACTTTTTAATCGATTCTTATGCGAGGATTTTTAATTTTATAGCATATTTTTTTATTATTTGTTTTATATGTCAAATATACATTAAAAGGATATGTTATAGGAGATTTGTTTGATCTAAAAAGTTTTCTACCATCTTTATATGAACCAATTTTTATATATCTATCTACAACAGTTTTTCCATAAACTATTTTTACTAAATTAGCATCATTTGGTAATATTAAAACACCACCTCTTTCTCTAAATTCAGATTGTTTTAGTAATCTACCTTTTTTATAACCATCTTCAAAATTTGAATATACTTTATCACAAGATTTTTCTGGTAATAATTCTTCTTCTGTATATTCATGCACACTCGGATGAATTTTCCCTTTTTTATGCATAAATACTATATCTTTCATAATTGTTCTATATTTTTTTAATGATACATTATGATTTCTATTTCTCGGATCAACAAATCTTTTAGATTTATAATCTAATCCATTTGACTCAGCAGTCCATACAAATGCTATTTCACAAACATTTGCATATTTTTCTAAAAGTTGCCTAAGAGGTCTACCACTTTCAACCCAATTTTTACTTTGATCATCGGTATGCTCAGGCTCTCCAAGAGCAGGTCTATTTGGATAAGAAACATCTGTTCCATCTAAATTGTAAATACATGGTGCATTAATTTTAGGATTTAAATTGTGTCCCTCTAATAAATCAGCATTTGTAGCACTTCTTTTTTTGGGATGTGGTATAAAAGGATTCCACACTATTCTAGCAGTAGGAAACAATTCTCTTGTATATGATACTAAAATTTTTCCAGCTTTATTAGTTAAATTACTTTCCAGTCCTGGATTGATAATAAGATCAGTATGAGATTGTAAATTATTTTCCAAAAAAACTCTTAATCTGTTTGTATATTTTACATATTTTGCTTTTAATTTAGGATCAGATCTTCTTAGTAAAGAATCATATCTTTGTACACTACCGACATTTTTTAAAAATTCATAATCACCAAGTCTATTATTTCTATGTCCAGGCTCATTAATCAAATGAATTTGTAAAGTTTTGAGTCTTTCATCTTTTAGTAATTTTTTTAAGCAAGAAAAATCATTACCAAAAGTATTATACAAAAAAGATATGTGTATTTCATTTAATGGAGCCAAAGATTTTCTAAATGCTCTACAATTAAATTTTGGCGAAGTTAAGTTAAATGGTGCATATCCAATATTAGATAATCCTTGAGTTTCAGAATTAGAAAATAAAAAAGAATAGTCTGTACTATTTGACGCAAAAATGGCAATTAATATAGCTAAAATTGTTGATGTAATATATTTTATCATAATGATATATATAAAAAATTTAATATAATTTTAGTATTATTTTTTCATCATTTTTCATGGTACTAAACAATTTCAAAATCTCTTTTTTATCTGGCAATTTAAAATAATCTTCCGATTCATAAACATTATTTTTAAGCATTTGAAATAGTGTAGAATATTTGTTTTTAGAAAAACTTTGACCATCAACTTCAACAAAATTTTCTGGTAATTCTACATCGCATTTAACCAAAATCATATACCCCACTGGTAATTGTAATAAAAAATCTTCTAGCATTTTTTCCATTGTGAAAATTCCAGTTGTGCTTTTAATCCAGTAAAAGTTCTATCATGAATTATAGATAATATTTCTTCTTTTGTTTTGCCATTCAATATCATATCATTTATATCTTTTTCTTTCATATCTTTTGGCCAAATACAAACATTATTTCCATTATCTATTGCAGATTTAATTAAATTTACAATTTCTCTATTTCTTGGCTCATTGTCATATATCAATACCAAGTTTTGCAAATTTAACTTATGAGAAACAGAAACCAAATCTGAGTTTGCTGGAGATATACAATTAGGAATGAATAAGCTATCTATTGGGCCCTCAACTACATAACCAGTTTTATTTCTATCAAAACAGTCTAAACCATATATCAAATCAATATCTTTATTTGCTCTTATTGTTATATATCTAAGTTTTTTATCAGCCCCGAATGATCTGCCCTGCATTCCTATAATTTTTTTATCTGAACTAAAAAATGGTATTACGAGTCTTGGATCATTTTTTTGCAAATTTTCATACATGTTAGGAAAAACATCGTCTACTAATTCTGAAAAATCTTCTGTGAAAAAAATTCTATTAAACACACTTCTTGGTATTTTTCTAGAAATTGCATATTTTTTTGCATAATGATTATCATCTAACTCAGACAATTTTTTTGCATAAGATGTTTTAAATTCACATAGCTGTATTTTTTTTACCACATCTAATTTCTCTATGGTATCTTTTTTTATTTCTGTATTAGATTTATATTTTTCTAAAACATATTGATCATATTGTGCAGGAAAACACTCTTTTAAGAAATTACCAATACTAAGTCCAGCACCACAATTATGACACTTATAAAACATTGAAGAGTTTTTTTGATAGAAATAACCTCTAGCTTTTGCTTTTTTCTTTTCACTATCACCACATAAAGGACAAGAGCAATTATATAAATTATCTTTTTTCTTCTTGAAATTTCTTAAATAAAATCCAACTGTAGTGATATACTTTGTATCAATGAATAGCATATCTTATTATAAACAACTTTTACTTGCTTTGTAAAGATTCTTTTATACTTTTCAATTCAGATTCTAATAGTGCTATAGAAGATTTTAAATTGTCTAATTCAACTATTAGATTATGCGGTAAAAGCCTTTTCTTTTTACTTAATTCTACATTTGTCACTTTAGACATTAAAGAATCATCTTTAGATTTTACATCTTTTTGTTTACTACTTTGAGTCTTTGTAGCTTTTGTTTTGCTCTTGGTGGTCTTTTTACTATCTTTCTTCTTTTTCTCCGCCATCATTTTCCTCATAATACTTTTTATATAATTCAATTATCTTTTTTTGGTTTTTTATCAATGCTTTGATTCTTTTCATATTCAATGCAAGATTTTTATAGTTAGATTCAGTTAATGCGAAGATAACAATATCTTTACCATTTTTATTCGAGTCTTTAAAAAAAGATTCGACATTATCTTCATGTAAAACTTTAAATTCAACTTTATCCAATTTTATTGCAGTTGCTTCTGGTAAATCTAAATTAGGTCTACTAGTAACTATTGGGGATTTTAAAGTTCTGGTACAAGAACATAATAATAAAATTAAGCATATTAAAAAACTTTTTTTCATATTAACAATCTCCACCAGAAGATAGCAACTCAAAACACTTAATAACATTTTCGGTTGCAACATTTACTTTAGACTCTATTAATGATGTCTTTTTTCTTGCAATTTCTTCTAAAGTTTTCTTACCTCTATCTTTTCTAGATAAAACTTTTTGCAAATCATCAATTTCTTTTCTGGCACTATGAATTTCTTCAACCAATTCATCACGAGACTTTATTATTTTTTTATAATTATTTTTTAAGTCATTCATAAGAATTTCTTGTTGAGCTAGTCTATGCTCCAACAGAGTTTTTCTCTCTTTAAGATCTTTTATTCTAGCAGAAGAATAATGATAGTATGTAAAAAATGATAACAATACTACCATCAATGTAGATAATAGTACAATACTTTTATTTTTCCAGAGTGTTTTAAGTGTTAATAATATAGCAGTCAAATTCATAAAATATCAAATTCTTTTAATCATCCATTTACCATCATGTATTATACTATATATATTTTTTATTTCAATTAATTTATACACTGTTGCATGAATAGTTTCTATATTATCATCATCTAATATATAACACTTTGTTTTTATTGGTTCAGTTAATCCACTTTTTGCACCAATAAAATATTCAAGCTCATCTATTTGATTGGTATTATCTGTTGTCCATATTTGACCATGAACTTTTGTAATTCCTATTGGTGTATATCCAGCATCGTTACCAATATCCCAAAGAGTTCCATCTATAAAACTTTGATGTTCCCATGTCAAAACATCAAATCCAGGAAATGGACTATCTTGTAGTAAAAAAGTATTTACTTTTAAATTGTTAAAAATAAAAAATGCTTTCATTAGCTCTATAAGTTAATTCCAAGTATTTTTATCGGGTATAGAAGACACTCCATTATTAAATTCTTGAATAAGATCATAAGCATCATTTTTAATCATATCAGCCATAGCTTTAATCTTGTTTGAAAGAAGTGCGGCTTCTTCGTAATTTTGATCTTTAATAAAAGGTTCCATCTCATCAATATATTCATACTGTTTATTAAGAATTAAATAATACTCATCTAATCTCTTTACGGCATAATGTTCTTTTCCGTATTTTGTAAGAAGACCCTCTTTTGCAACGTCTATAGATTGTTTTAGATCGTCACAAGAACTAATTAAGAGTTTTCTAATATTATTAAAATCATTAATCATTATTGCACCATTTTATTCGATTTGCCAAAAATTATTACAGAACAGTCTCCTATAATTTTATCTTTGTTATTCAAAATTTTTGTCATAAAAATGCCTGGCTCAAAAACCCGACTTTTTAGTAATTCAACGGTACATGAATCTGTTAATTTAACATTTAGTGTAATATTATCATTAATTTGTAATATAATGTCATCAGATGAACTATCTAATATATTAGAAATATATCCATAAATAGGATATACTTTTCCCACCTCAACATCGACATTTTTAAATTCAAAATTTAATTCAGTATTTTCCATAATTTATACCTATATTAATGTTTATAATATAAGTATATCAAATTATGCAATTAGAAATCAAGAAGTATTTTTATCTTTTTTCTGTCTTCTTACAAATTTCATAACAGATTTTGGATGTATAGGTTCTGTTAATCCCGCAACTCCAGAAACTGAATTGGCAGGAACCTCTTCTTCTACAGAATCTTTTTCATCTTCTTTTTTTTCAACATTTGCTATAATTTCAGCTTCTTCTAAAATTTCAGATAATTTTCTCATATTTTTCTCAAGATATTTACTGCATGATGATCTAATGGTATATCTGATGTTATTATATCGCAATTATCCAAGAATGTCAGTTTTTCTGGCATATAATTTAAATATACCAAAAATGTTTTTAACGTAGACCAATGATCACTATCAATTTTAAAAAAAAGTAAGTTGGTTGCAACCTCTACAGGAAAAACATTATATAATATTATTAAATGATTTAATATCAACCTTTCTTTTAATTCATTATCATTTTGATACCTAACCAACAACCTTTTAATATAATTGATTCTTTTCAAATCATCATTAAATTCATCAACATCTACACACTGAATATTGTCATAATGTTTCATCGCATACATTACAATATTTTTTTCAGTTAGTCTTATAGTCATAAGATTATTTTCAGTCAAATCAAACATACTAATAATTAATATAATTATGGTTGGTCTAGACCAGCATCAGTTTCAATAGTATCACTTTCATCAGCAACGCCAGCAGGTGCATCAGCAATAGCAATTAAGAGTTCCATTCTTATTCTTTCTTGTGGTGTTCCAGCATTAGTTGTCAATACCAGATACCATCCAGCTCCGCAAGCACCCTTATCTACGTTTTGTGCGGCTTCTGCTTCGTCAAGAAATACTAACTTTTTTCCAGATGCATCTTGTGCTATGACTCCATTACCATCAACTTCAATAAACTTAGGTCTATTAGCAACGGTGTCAGTTTTACCCCATAGTGCCATTTTTTATCTCCTTAAAATAATAAGTTTATTATTATTTATGTAAATCCTAATCTTTTTAGTTTATTAATGACATCAGAAGCAGATGTAACTCTTATTGCAATACCACCAGATGATTCAAATTCTTTACAATTTTTTATATAATCATCTATAAGTATATTTGATGATCCAGATTTATCTTGTGCATATAATTTCTTTTGATCTCTTCTAACTAAGTGAATATTTGATAGATTTTTTAATCCAATCTTTTTATTTAACCAATTCATCTTACCCTTTTTACAGGTTTTAGCTTCAGATCCACATGCGCTCAATATGCTGGGTTTATATTTTCTAACAAATTTCCATATTTTTATTCCATCAGCAGTGAATTGTAGATTTTCCCAAAAATTTTTGGTATTGTTTAAAATTTTCCATTTTTCTTGATCTGCATTTGGAACTTTATCCCAATACTTATCGTTCCAATTTGGCTTTCCTGCTAGATTTAATGCTGTATTAGCACCAGACATCCAATCTACTAATGTCTCGTCCATATCTAAGTAAATATGAGGGAGGTTACTAACGTCCTCCTTCAAATATTCCTTAAACTTTTTCATTTATGCATCACCAGATATTGAAGGATCTTCAGAAGGAATGTCTAAAGCATTAGTTAGAGCATCTTCAACTTCTTGACCATACCATGACATTCCACTAACAAGTTCTCTAAGCTCTTCAATACTAGAAGCTCCAGGCAAAGATGGCGGAGGTACTATTTTCGGTATATCATTCACATTGAATTGAACAAAAAGTCTATATTGAAGTTCATCTTTATTATGATGTCTATCTTTTAGCACATCAACATGAACTGGCATTTGTTTTTCAGGATCTGTAACACCCACCGCACCATTTGTTGCAATATCTTCAGGTTCTGTTTCTATACCCTCTTTTAAAGCATTTTTGTGAAATTTGGATAATTTAATTACAATAGGATTCTTATACCTATTACTTTTTGTAGAAACTATTTTTTTATTAATTATAACAGATGAATCAATATCTATATTATAAAGTTTATTAATAGTTAATAAATTGGCATGACTCAAAAAAAGTTTTTCTTTAGCATCTTCAACAGTTACTAAAGGATTTTCGTTAGATGATTCAATATTGGTATTGAATTTAATAGTCTGTAATGCTTCTTGAACATTAGAAGTTCCTCTTGCTTTTTTAACAGCCGCGGCTGCCATATCAATTATTTCATCTTTAGATTTACCTTTAAATTGAGGTGCGTCACTTTTTAGAAAATCATCTATTGCTCTTTTAATTGCTTCTTCTTCCGTTCCAGAAGTTAAATCTAACACTTCGTTTATTGATTCATTTTTAGCTTTTACTTTAACTTCTACTTTATTGAAAAGTTCTTTCTTCTCTTCTGGGGATAATTCACCTAAAGATTTTCCCATTTTTTCAAGTTCAGCTTTTACCACATCATCAGCAGATAATTCTTCTTTCATCTTATCACATCCACAACAAGATGCTTCTTGAAGTTGTAGTTGAATCCAAGAATGTAGAGATTTTTGTTCATCTTCCGATAGTTCAGAAATTGATGAGACTTTAAATTTTTTAAGACCTTCTGATAAAGTTTTATCATAAAGTTTTGAAGAATCTTTATTATGAGCATCAATGACAGAATTAACTGCATCTATTAATGACTTTGATAAATCTAAAATTGACATAACTACCTCTAATTACTTATTAAAATCTTTAAAACTAATTAATTTTCTTGTTGATACCACTTCAAAGAATGTTTTTTCTTCACTACTATTTAGTTTATCTAAATTGAACGTAGTTTCACACCAAATAGCTCTATAATGCATAGTATTTTCAGATGGAACTAATACTATTTGACCTGTAGTTCTCATAGAATTTCTTTTAGTATCTATTCTTAAAGGATTCATTTGTGGATTATCATCTGATGTGTCAGATACAGCTTCTAATATTTCATCAAAAGTTTTTGCAGATTTTAATTTGTCTACAACTTTTTTATATCTAGCTTCGGAACTTTTTCTACTATCAGCTTGCTCTGGAATATCTGCATTGTATCCAGTCCAAGGCAATAATATTCCGTGATTTGTTCTGACTGCAATTCTGTCTTTTGGAACTTCTACTACTTTATGTGTATATTCTTGAGTATCTAAAAATGCACCCTCTAAAAGAAAACATCTATCTTTATCTGCTACTATTGTATTGCCTGGAATTTGAAGCTCTATTAATTTTTTTACCGCATCTACTGCATTTTTTTCAAATAATGCAGTTCTTATTCTAAACCCATCTGGTGAATAATAAATTCCTTTTTGTATTTCTATCTTTTTTTTATTTCTTTTTATTGCTACAGAACCTTCTGCTTCATCTTCTTTTACAGTAACACTTGCACTGATTATAGCAACCCCAAATTCATTTACTCCTTCTGTATATTTTGTATTATTATCCCAAAGATATAATCTTTCTATATCTCTTCTAAAAGATTTTCTAATAATAACATTTGGTTTATAATTTCTATCTCGATTTTTAGTTAAAACCCAACCAATGTTATCCAAATATTTACAACAAACTACACACATTTAAGACCTTACCTTTTTATAATCAGTTTTATAGAATCCACTTCCATTAAATTGTGGATCACTAGTAACTGACATAAGTTTAGATACGTCTTTATTACAGTTTGGACATTTTTGTAGAGGTTCATCAGATATTTTCTGAAGAACCTCTATTTTCCCACAATTTTCGCAAGAATATTCATATAATGGCATAAAAATATGCTTTATATTTATATTTTACAAAATTATTGCGTCACAACAGTTTCAACAGAAGCCGATTCTGTTTCAGAATCTGATGTCGTATCTGATGTGGCAGTTTTGGTAGTTGTAGTAGTGGTGGTAGTAGAGCCAGCAGAAGATGTTGTAGTAACAGTATCACTTGTGCTTTTTGCAATCAATGAATTTGCAACAACGGCAATAGTATCCAAAACCTGACCCCAACTATTACTTAAACTTCCAGGCACTCTATCAAAATCTGATAGAAATTGATGAACATTTCTTAATGCTTGAATTTCTTGAGTTGTACTTAATACTTGAGCAGTAACATCAGTTTCAGTAGAAACATCGGCAGAAATAGTAGTATCTGTAGTATTGGATGTATCTGTCTCTGCGTTTGTAGTTTCGTTTGATAATGTAGTCATTTTATATCTCCATATTTAATATATTAAATTAAAAGCAATTATATTATAGTAATAGATATTTATCAATATTTTTTTTATTAGTCTGTTGACTTTTTTATCAGCTTTTCTTTTTCTTTTTGTCTAACTTCATTTTGTTTATTTTCAAAATCTTGCTCTTTTGCCCTTTCTAATTCACGAGAATGCTTTATTGATAATTGTTCTTTTTCTCTTTCTTGTTTTTCTTTTACTCTATCTGTTACCGTAGGAACATCAGCTTCTTGTAGTATATCATTTAATGTTTTCATATTACTCTCCTTTTTATTAGAAATTATTTTATCATTTATAGTTTTTTTATACGTTTTTGGATAAGATTGTGCATATAATAGCAATTCAGATATTGGAATATCAACTGATACGCAATCTACTTTTATATTCTCATCTAAACTTTTTAATGCATATAGTTGATGATGACCATCTAATATGTGATTATCAGAAGATACTATAAAAGGTTTTATAATACCAATGTTATTAGATATTTTTTCAGATTTCTGTTTAACTTTTTCTAAATTAATTTCATTTTGAGTAGGCAATAAAAAATTTACCAATATTTTTTTTCTTGTTATTTTTACGTTATTATTTTTTAAATATTCTAAAAAATTTTGTATATCTTGCTCTTTTATTTGAGGCATTTCACTTCTAGGTATATTTAATGTATTTGTTAATTTTTGTATAGATTCAATCATCTCTGTAATTTTAAGAGATTTTCTAATTTTGTCAAACAATTCTTTTTGATATTTTGTGCTTAATCCAGATAATGTACCCTTTTTAAAAGAATTAAAGTTATTGGATTTTGCAAAATCTCTCATTTTAGATGCGCTCATTCCAGATACTCCTCCAGAATCAGGATCTCTATTACCTGCACTAATAACATTAAAAGATTGTAAATTCAAACTTTTGGATAAATCTGGATGATTAACATACTTGCCAATAGTTTTCTTAAATTCCCGAACTCTATCTTGACCAACAACCATAACTATATCGGTATATCCCATATTTTCTAAATGTTTTATGGCATCAAATGGTGTTTTTATAGAAGAATCATTAATAATATTTTTTGAAATTTTTGGCACACCCAAAGAAATATATTTTTCTTTATCTTTTGACGATAAAGGATTTTTTCTACTATCTTGAGTTTGTGATAAAAATAAAAATGGAGTTGAATTAGTGCTATTTGCAGTTGATAATAATTTATTAATTAACTTTTCGTGACCAACAGTAGGGGGATTCATTCTACCGAATGACATTACAGCTTTTTTAGTTTTTACTATTTCATTGAGAAGTTTCATAATTAATTTGCATGGGCAACTTTAACAGCTTTTACATCTGATGTTGCAACAACTAAATGACTTGCTTGTTTCTGCAAATGTATAATTTCACCTTCAGCAAGAGTTACTGAAGATACCGTAGTTGCACCATCTTTAACTTCAACTAGCACATCAACACCAGAATTATAGAGTCTAACTACAGTAGCTTGTTCCACATCTGTAGCAACTCCTAAATCAGTTTCTTCTGCTAATAATTTTACTATCATAATTTTCTCCTATATTAATCATCTAATAAATCTGATACTGATTTTTTAGCCCAAAATTTACAAGACCAGTAGTTAGCTTTCCATTTAGGGCCAGGATCTGCACAATTATGTCTTGCTCTGTAATTTTCCCTTCTTTTAGGATCGTCACGTTTTATTTCCATATTAGGATCACCAAAAGTAACTTTTACTACATTACCTTTATCATTTTTAACATATACTGCAAACTTTTTAGGGCCATCTGGAGTTCTGAATGGATTATTTAATGTAACTTTTTTACCTTCATATTCAGCCTCTTCTTGCAATTCATCATCCTCTTTCATGCAAGATCCCTTTTCATAGGGCTTTTTTCCAGGAGTAGGTTTATAACCTTTCCAACATCGACTTTCTATTAAAAAATGTTTAAAACTCTTCATATTAAAACTTACTAATATTAAAATTTGCTCTACTAAATTCTAGTCTATCTACTAACTTAAATGCATTACCCAAATGATCTACTGCAACAAAACCTTCTGGTGCAGTCACTTTAAATCCATCTGGAGTTTCCAAAAAAGTACCAATCGAATTAACTGTATTTAGTTTTTTCAAAAAAACCATTTTTACATCTATTATTGTTGCCGATATAAGAAACATATTCAATATATCAGATTTATGAATATCTATAAAACTCAATATATCTTTTAACTTATCTAATTTTCTAGATTTTGCCACATCTGTTTTTAGTTTATCTACCTCATTTTTTAATTTACTTTTGATAAAATCGATTAATCCATTAGCATATTTTTTTGTTGAAGATATGTTTTGTCCATCTTTTATTTTAGAGTTGATATACATTTTTATCATAGATACTAATTCAGTATTAGATATTATATTTGATATACTACTAGAATTTAATTTTGAAACAAGAGAATTTAACAATTCTATTCTATCATTTACATATTTAAGTTCTGTTTTAGTCATTGTCGCAGTTCCTGTATTATCTCGAAAATCAGCATCTGTTACCCAAACATTAGAATTTTTTTTCAAGCCAGAAATATTGACTCCTATAGAAGCTGAAAGTTCTTTTATACTTTTTCCAGAATAAGAAGTATGAAATACTATTCCTATTTTTGAAGTTAAGATTTTATTAGCAAGATCTGAATTTTGAGGAACTGCATAAGTTATAGTATTTGGTTTAAATGCTATCAAATTTTCACCACCATGTGAAATTTTTTTAACATCTCCAGTGGTAAATAATAAATCACCTTGAATAACTCCCCTTATTCCAAGTTTTGATAAATGTTCTAGTGCTATTGTTAATTTTGTTGCAAGTTCTCCAGCACCATGATTTTTTAGAATATCAGATTTTGTATAGTTTATTTTTGGCTCTTTATTAAATACAGATTTTGTACCAACAAAAAATTTTTTATTTTCTGGATTAATACCACAAACTATTGCTGGAGCACCATCCCATTTTACAGATAAATTTATTGATTTATTTGAATTTCCTTTAAACATTTCTAAAAGTGTTTTTAAGAATATTATAGAAGAATTGATTCCAGAAACTCCAGAAATAAAAACATAATCTTCTAAATGTTCTAAATGTGTGTTTTTACTAGATTCTAATAAAAACTGTTTAAAATTTTTCATAATTTCATATAATTTTACTTATCATAATTAAGTATTTATATATGAATTGATTACCAATCAAAGTCATCTATATCTTTAGCTTCAGACATCATAGAACTACCAAACTTTGATTTATCAAAAACTGACTTATCATCTTTTTTTGTTAGATCGGTATCAATCAATTCATTTTGTGCAGAATCATCTAAATCGAATAATCTCATTTTTGATCTATCAATACCAAGAACAAATCTACGCAAAACTGAAATATCATTATATCTATTTTTTAATTGCTTTACTAATATTTGACCTAATTGTTCCAATTCTTCTGTAGTAGATAATGCTATCATAAAATCAGCAGTAGCAGGCAATCCAAAAGATTCTGAAGTATTTTCTAAACCAATATCACTAGAAACATAACCTTGTCTATTTGTTTGAGTTGCAGTCCAGATAGGAACATTATATTCAACCGCAAGACCTCTAAATTCTTCTGCTATACTTTTAACATAAGCATAGCTATTAGTATGATTAGCATTACTTAAACGAGCACTAGAAGCAATATTCAAATAGTCTATTATTATAACATCTGGAACAAAACTTTTTTTCAATAAAAGTTCATTGAGTAGTGATCTAAAATGATTTGTTGTTGCTGTAGCAGTTGGATACTCTTTTACAATTAATTGACCCACTGTTTTTGATTTAACATTACTAATCTTTTTATCATACATTTCTTTAGAAATTTTTTGAAGATCAGATAAACTAACATTTAAGAGATTTGCATCTATTCTTTCTGCAATTCTATTTTCTGACATTTCTAATGTTATATACAAAACATTCTTTCCTGACATAAAATAGCTAGAAGCCATATGACAAAGAGCTAGTGATTTACCAACAGCAGTTCCTGCAAGTATAACATTAAGAGTTTTTCTGGGTACACCATCTTTTGTTATTTTATTCATACAATCTAAATCAAAAGGAAACTTTTCTTCTACTTTATGATAAAAATCATATCTAGAATCAGTGTCTTCTAGATAGCTGTGGCCTATGTGAGGATCAAAAGATACTGATAAAGCATCTGTTAATATTTTAGGTATTGTGCCCCTACTTAATTTACCACCCTTATCATCAGCAATTTTTATACTATCCATCAAAGCAATATAAATTGCACGATCTTTACACCACTCTTCTGTTTGATCAATTAACCATTTTTGATTTGTTTCACTTTTTTCTAACGATAAAATTATCTCTTTGCAATTATTTTCTATAGAATCAAATAGTTTTTTATCATTTGATATATTAATTATTAGTGATTCTTTTGTAGGCAAAGAATCATATGTAAGTATAAAATGTGATATTTTATCATAAATTATTTTTTCTGCTTCATTTGAGAAATATTCTTTTTTTATGAAAGGTAAAACTTTTCTGCAATAATCTTCATTATAAATCAAATTAGTTAATATAATTGATTCTATATTGTCATTCATTATCTTTTACCAGTTCCAAATACAATTTACCATCTTCTGATTTTGTTTTATCTAGATTATCTTCTATTATATCAAGAAGTATTCTTGTTAGCAAGGTTTGCATTTCATTTTCTTTTTCATCAGGAAGTTCAACTCCACGCAATCTATCTGGAACGTATAATATATCAGTTTCAAAAGTTATTTTTTGAGTTCCAGAATCATCATTAATGCTAAACTTACCATATGATAAAATTATCTCATCAAATGGCTCACAAGGTTTCAATAGTTTAACACACCATTTTTTTAAATCATTTTGATCTAAAACTACTTGATAATAATCTTTTATATTTTTAATGTGCTTCATTTAACATCTCTTCCAAAACATCTTCTGTTTCTATAGAAGAACCATAGGAATATTCTTTTTGTGCGGCTTCATCAATTTTTTGAAGAACCTCTTCAGTAAAATACTTTTCAGGATTATTTATTATATGCTTTTCAAAATGAGTTGTACCATCAGCAACTTCAATTTTAGTAGACATTTTTTTAAATATTCCATGCTCTAATGCAAGATCTATTAAACCATAATATCTATCTAACCCTTTATCATATGACAACATTACACTAGCTTGAGTATTTTCTTTAGTCAAACGAGACTTTAAATTTTTACATCTAATAAAAATTCCAGTGACATTACCAGAAGAATCTTTATTTTTAGACTTAGATAAAGCAATAATATTATTTGCGGCATATTTTAATCCACCACCGCCACCCATTTCTTTAGATGGAAACATACCCATAGTTGTATACACATGATTAGTTACAAGCAGTGGTATTTTTGCTTTACTAAGTTTTAATGTTAATACACGAAATGCGGCTCTTATTTCAGCAGTTCGTGTCATATCTTTAACTTCTTTACCAGTACCAGAATCATTCATTTCTTTTGTAGTAGATAACATACCCAGAGAATCTAATACCATCATTAATGGTCGTCTTTCATTATCTGATGTAGATAGATGATTTTCAACTATTTTTAATGCCTGTGTTTTAAATTGCTGAACAGTTTCTACAGGAACTATTAGAACTCTTTTGGTATCCACACCTCTAGTTTCTAAAATTTCTTTTGTGATTGAGCCTTCAGATTCAAATATTATACTAACAGCACTTTCATTAACATCTAAAAAGTTCTTTACAATACCTAAAGCAAAGAATGTTTTACCAGTTGCTTCTTCACCAGCAAGTGCGCTAATCTTGTTTGCTGGCATTCCTTTATAGATGCTACCAGAATAAAGTGCATTAAGTGCATACGAACCTGTATCAATAAAGCCTACTACGTCAGCAGACGTACCTTCATCAGCAACAGTAGCATATTCATTATCTAAAACTTTTAGAACATCAGTAAATATATTTTTCTTAGCCATAGTTTCTCCTACAAATTTTATATTAAATAATACTACAGCAACAGAGTATATTCAACTTATTTTTTTAGATAATATAAGTATTCCTTTAATTGTGGCTTTTTTACAGAATATTTTCCTTCTTTTGTTACCATTTTTCCCTGTACATTTGTTTTATATTCTTTTTCATATACGACTATTTTATAATCTTTACAAAAATCTAGTACATCTTCTTTACTTACTACGGCTTGATTGGATAGTGAGATAAAAATATGTTTACCATTTGCCACATCAAATAATTTTTTAATAAGTGGTAAAAAAGTTTCTTTTTTATTAACTTCAAATTTATCAGTATTGGCTTTACTATCTACTCTTCGATTTGCTTTACCAAATATTTCAGGTTCATCATTTAATACTAGCGTGTTCCAAAAATGATAAAATGCAGAGTATCTAGTAGCAACTGGAACGTGGTGATTTATTGTTCCGTATGGTGGATCAAAATAAAATACATCGTGATAATCAGATATGTAATCAAATATATCTCCAGTTAAAACTTTATTAAATTTTTTATTATGTGAGGGTGGGGCTTCAATTTTTTTATAAGTTAAAGCATTTTGTGAGTTGGGAGAAAACTTTTTAAAATACCCATTTTGATGTCCAGGAGATGATTGCACTTTTGCGGCGGCAATCATTAAATAATATAAGTATTCGTAACTTAAATTATTTTCTGAAATAAAATCTCTTATTGCCTGTATTTTTTCCGCATTTTCTTTTGTAAATAATCTAGTTTTACCATCAGATTGAATTGATGATGAATTTGTGCCAAGTTTTCCACCGTAGGTTTCTGATAAAAAACCACATTTTGGAGGAAGGCAATTAATTTCAGATATTATTTTATCATCCACATTAACATCATTTAATAATGCTTTACCAAGTACAAAAGAATATTTTTGTTTATCAACAGCGGTAACAGATTTATAGTAGGATTGCACTGCCGCACCAACTCGATGAGAACCACAAAACCCATCAAAAAATGTTAAGTTTTTATTACAAGGAATATGCGTAAACAAAAACGGAAGTAATTTTGTTTTTGCTCCCATATAATTAATAGACTCTATCTTAGAAAAATTAATTGTGTTAGTTTGCTTAACAAATTGTTTCATAGTATATCATCAAAATTTCTACCAATATTTTTAGATGCACAAAGCAATCTTTCTTCAGCTAATTTAATATACTATGGATTTAGTTCTATTAGAACATCAGTAAATATATTTTTCTTAGCCATAGTTTCTCCTATAAAGTCTTATATTTTATATTAACACAATCAAGGGTGTTTAGTCTAGTTTTAATTATATCAAAATAATTTGGATCTTTTTCTATTCCAATAAATTTTCGATTTAAATTTTTTGATGCCACAAGAGTTGATCCACTGCCAGCAAAACAATCCAAAACAACTTGTCCTTCAGTAGTATACGTTTTGATCAAGTACTCTAACAAATCAACTGGCTTCTGGCTAGAATGAACTCGTGAGTAATTATCTACACAGTCAAATTGTAACACATTGTTTGGAAATCGAGTGGTTTTTCCACCCTCATAGTTACGTTTATTTTTACCGTGATATGCAACACCATTTGAACAACCCTTTGCTGAGTTTGTTGGAATATGACCATCTGTAATTTGTGGATGATAAATTTTTCCCCCAAATATACAAATTTCTTCGACCTTTCGTATAGGCATCCGTTTTGCATGAAAAAAATTTGTACCTTGATTCTTGATCCAATACCAACAATATCGAAACTGTTTTATATTTGATGTGATGACTTGAGTAGTAAATGGTTGACTACCAAAAATAGCTACACAAGAATTTTCCGTAAGTATTCTATTGAAGTGTGGCCACAAAAAATCAAACGAAACAACAGAGTCCCATTCTGGTGCAGTCATTCCGTAGGGCGGATCTGTTAATATAAAATCAACACTAGAGTCTGGTATCGTCGGTAGTATACTTAAACAATCGCCCAATAAAACAGAATTGCTCATAAATCATCAAAGCTCATTTTTCTTTCAGTAGACCAGTTAATTGCGTTTAGAACAATCTTTAAAGGATCTATAAATGTCTTTTCAAACTGTAAATCATAATCAATATACTTGTGCAATCCAAGCTCTTTCGGCAACCCCTCTTCACTCATTGTAATAACATTCTGTTGTATAATATTTGGTTCTTTCAAGTATATAAATTTTATCTTATCTCCTTCGTGAATGCAAGGATATTTTCTATCTAATTTATGGTCTTTTATTAGCTTGTTATAAACTAAAGCACCTCTAACGTGAATTGGTGTGCCTTTTTTGTAAATCATTTTGTGATCAAAATATTTACTAACCCCATTACATCCACGAGGAAAAGCAATATCTTCTGGATTTAACTTTAGAAATTGATCTTTAAAGTTATTAATATATTTGTGCAAATCACTTTGAGTTTTTGTCAATATGAGTTCAATGGCATCTTTAATTTTCTGTCTACAAACTTCTGGTGTAGATGATTTAACAGCTTCAATTCCCTGAATTTTTAGTTTTGGTGTCTCATATCTAACACCTTCATTATCATATACATTCAATATGTATCTTTTCTTAGCAGTCCATATTGCTTTATCTGCTATAGACTCTCTCTTCATTACCATCTTTTGATGTCTAGCATTAAGATAATTTTTAAGAGACTTACAACTATTATCGATTATTTGCTGTATTTTTGTATCAGAAACTTTGTCTAAGAAATCAATTATTTTAGTCTTATCATCTGGTAGTTTAGGGAAGATCTTATCTACCATATTTTTTAGATTTAGATAAATCGAATCTGTATCTATAGCAATAACATAATCAAAACTATTAGTCTTCAATAATTTATTAAGATATTCATTAACATCTTTTGCAATCCACTGTATCACTAATTGACCAGATAAAGTTACAGCTTCTGCTAGTCTAACATCATAAAATCTAAAGTATTGATTCCCCATAGCACCATATGCGGAATTGAGTTGTATCTTTTTAGTTAATTGATAATTATGATATTTTGATATTTCAAATTGTAACTTTCTTTTATATTCCTTTAGTTCAGAATCAGACAGTTTTTTCAAATCTTTCATATGAAGTATACTAGCAAAAATTTATCACGATGTCATCTTTTTCTGAATTATACTTAACTATATTAACTCCACCATTAAGCAAGATTCTTTTAGCACCTTCCATTGATACTCTATATCTATCTGTTGGTGCATGTTTTAAATAAACTAATTTTTTTATACCAGATTGAACTATAGATTTTGCACAATCTGCACACGGAAACCAATTTAAATACATAGTACAATTTTTAACAGATTCTGATGAATGATGAATTGCATTAGGTTCTGCATGTATTATATACATATACTTATTTTCTAATGGATCTTCAGAATCTTTTCCCCAAGAAAATACTTCATCGTTATTCATATCATTAATTGTTTTTGGCATACCATTCCAACCAACACCAATAATTCTATTATCTTCACTTACTATACAAGCACCAACTTTAGTTTTATCTTTACTTCTATGAGAACTTAATACAGCAACTCCCATAAAAAACTGTTCGGAATTAATATTCATTATATTCCTCTTCTACTCATCTCTTCTTTGACTCTTTCCAATTCTTTTTGACTTTCAATCATTTTTTTCTTATAGGTTTTTCTATCTTCATACATTTTCATGAGAATTTCTGGTAAAAAACCAATTCTATTATTATCGAAACAGTGACCATTTGCCGCAAGACTAATATTATTTTCTTTAAGATCTGAGGTATCAATCTTTTTGTCCAATAAAGATGTTATATTAACACTTCTAAATTTACTCTGGAGTAACGATTCTGGTGATATATTAAATTGTGCAATTAAATTTGGATACAGTGAATTCAAATCAAATGACGCAACCCACTCATACATACCTGCAACAACATCTTTTACATACGCACCTGCATATTCAGAATTTTTAGTGTTGTTATAATTCAATCTTGGTATGACAATGTTTTTATTTTTAAGATGGTTGTATATTATTACATCCCACATTCTTACTTGAGAAAATACATCAGAAAAATTTACCTTAGCATCATAAGCTATAGAAGCAACCATTTCAATTAATCTAAGTTTTTCTTCTAGCTTTTTAACCAATTCTACATCTTTGATATTATATTCAATAAACTTTTGAAAATCATGTTTATATAAAGAATGTAAACTTCCATATTCTTCATAAGAGATTTTCTTTTCCCCAAGTTCAATATATGTGATGTAGTTAAGTTTTTCACTTTCTCTTTTGGGTTGAAATCGAGAATATAATTCCATATAATCTAAAGTTGATATTCCAACCACTTCAACATATGTCTGCTGTCTACCTTTATGAAATGCAGTTTTTGTAGAAAGATACTTCCACGGTGAAAGTCGTTTAGCTTCTTTATCATCAAATACTCTTGATATTCTATTCATCAAGTATGGCAAATCGTAAAACTTTATGTTCCAACCAGTAACAATATCTGGTTTTAAAGATTCCCAATATTCAAGATATTTACTCAAAAGTTCAACTTCATTTTCACATCTTATATACTTGATATTATTTTTATCGGTTTTAAATTCATCACAACCAAAAACAACATATTGATCATTAGTTTCTATTGTTATTGCTATAACTTCTTCATATGGATTCTCTGGTGGAGCAAAGCCACCTTCTGATGCAACCTCAATATCTATATTAGCAATTACTAATTTAGAAAAATCATAATCTATATGATGAGGAAATTTATCACAGATATAAACATATTGATATTTTGTGTTACCATAGTATACAAAATTATCTACATTTTCATACTGCTTTACAAATTGTTTGCATTCATTTATACTAGGAAATTTTATCTTATCTGCATGTCTACCATCTAGAGTTTTCCATTTGGTTTGTTTATTTGTAGGTAAAAATAAAGATGGTTCTATTGTGAGTTTTCTATCGATTCGCTCATCATTTTCAATGGATCTATAAAGTACATAGTTACCTATGCAGGTACAATTCGTATAGAAATCACTCATTCAAAACACCATTATATAGAATGACACATATTTATTTTTGTGTCAATTATTATAAAGAAACACCACTAGCATTAGGTAGTATTATGCCACTATACATTGTTTTATACTTACTAACAATTTCTTTTACTGGCTCATATTGACATAATACAAAATTTAAAGATAATGTTACCTTTTTCTGTGAAGAAAGAGGTATATATGGCGCCATATGTATATCTACATTTCCAGTTTTAGGATTAGCACCAGCCGAAATATGCGTTGGATTTGATACGCAACACTGAGTACCACAGTCGCTCAATTCAACCTCACCCAGAATTTCTTCTCCAGTTACAAGTCTAGTTATTAATACATTCATCACAATCCTCCAAAAACAATTCTTTTTCAGCTTCTCTTCTTCTCACTAAACCATTCAATACTTTCCCACCAGCACGAGTCCATCTAAGAAGTTGATTAGATGCTTCTTCATAATCACCTTTATTCAATTTCTTCAATAAAGTGGATTTTTTGAAATTAGCTATGCCTACATTATACACAAATGAAACTAATGCGTCAAATTGATTTTGATTTATTTCTACTAAAACATTGTGATTGATAGCATCTTCAAATACTTTTAAATCTTGCTCCAAAAAAACCTCGGCTTCATCTGAAGTAATTTTCATACCCTCTTTAACTCTAGAACCATTTATTCTAGTAGTACCATAACCTATTGTTGGTACTCCAGCAGGACATATATAAGCAATAGCTCTAAATCCTTCAAAAGATTTTATTAGTTCTTTACCCCTCATTCCTGTTTTCATAAGAATTATATTCCAGTAGATCCAAATCCACCATTTCTATCTCCAGATTTAGATATTTCATCTGATGTCTCAATTAATTCAACTCGCAAATCTTTTACTAATTCTGCTTGACAAATTCTATCTCCATGTTTTATTTCAAAAGATTTATGTGATATATTATATATAGGCACAAAAACTTCTTCTTTATAATCTTCATCTATAATACCTTCACAATTAGCAAGAACTATGCCATTTTTAAAAGATAGTCCAGATCTTGGATGTAATCTAATAGAGTGGCCCTCTGGTATACTGAAAATTAATCCAGTAGGAACTAATATTCTACAATTTGGAGGAACATATATTACACCATCCACAGATTTTATTGTATGTAAACTTTCATGTAATGTTCCCATATAAAACATGTGATTGGAGGTAAAAGATTTTATCTTGGTATTGGGATCTAAACAAGCATGTATATCAAAACAAGCTGATTTTAAAGTTGCATACTTAGGTATTATTGCAGTTTTATTTTTCTTATATACTTTCAGCATTTTATACTTTTATAGATGGATTAGACACACTTTGTCTATTTTTATTACCACCTATATTATACTTAGCTTCTAGCTTCCAGTCAACTTTTTCTTTATGTGGAACAATCTTTACAGTGGATATTGGAGATATTGGACTTTGACTTTTTTTAGGATCAACTAAAGATATTAAATTCCATTCTGCAAGAATATTAGCTATTGTATTCCTTCTTGCCAAATCATCTTGACTTAGTTCTGCTGGCTTACCATCTAGTTTAAAAAGTTCTTTGAAATGAACAATATAATATTTACTTTCTTTTGTCTCTTTATCCCTTTTATGTAAAATGTGACAAGATTGATATAAAACTTTTTCTTTTTTAGAAGCAACTCCAATTCTAGTCAGAGTTTCTCTAACTTTAAGAAAATCATCTGGAGAGCTTAATCGTACCTCTATTAATGTTTCAATCACATTTGACATTTGTTTACCTAATAAAAATATATAACTATTGATTATTTATATTTTTATCTTTCTCATAACCCAATTTATAGGCTTTTTATATAGAGGAATTTTATCTTCCATTATTTTGCTTTTTATCATAAGTAAAATTTTATTACAATCTTTTATATTTTGATTATTATCTTCTATTAACAATTCTATTTCTTTTATAGTGTCTATTAGTTTTTTGTATTCAACATCATTCATAATTTAATTACCACCTTTATTCAATTTAGATTTAATATACTCTAAATCTTCTTTTGAAAAAATATTTAATATCTCTTTTGAAAGGCTTTCTTTATAACCATAATATTCACGAATTAAATCTATATCATCTTGTCTTTTATTTTTAATGTAATTAAATCTTCTTTTATGCTTTTTAATTGAATGTAAATAGTAATCATATTGCATATCTTTTGGAAGAGAAAAGCACTTATTCATTTCTTGAGCATAAAGAATAGTATCTACTCTCATAGAAAGCCATCTATTTAAGAAGAATGGTTTTAGATCTTTTAGATTTTCTTCAGAAAGAATATTTTTTTTATCATAAGATATATCATTTAAAAAATCGAAAATTGAAGTTTTCATGATACAAACTCAGATGTCATTGATATTTCAATCAAACATGCCATTAAATTAATCTCATTATCAACTACCATAGCATTCATATACTTTGCAATAATTAAAACACAGTTTGGTATTGAAGATGCTTTAACATTTTGTTTTAGATTGTCATATAATTTTCTATAGATTATGCTAGGATCGTTATCTAAATTTTCAACAACCCATTGTCGCACATCTTGAAATTTTTTATCCTTCATCATTTTATACAATTTAGTGATATTAATATCACCAGCAAATGCCAATATACCCTCATCAATTTTACCATGCTGTTTACTAAATGCTTGAAGCTCATTTAATAGTCTTCTAAAGTCTGGAAAAAATTTAACTACAACTGATGCTAAAACTTTCCCATCATACTCAATACCCTCATCTTCTAGTATTTTAACAACACGTTTATAGCAAGTTTCAATTATTTTACTCTTTTCATTTTTAGGTATTTTAAATTCTTTTATTGAACATCTAGACTGTAGAGGATCGATTATTTTATTCTTATAATTACATGTTAATATGAAAGAACAATTTCTTGAAAACTCTTCCATAACACCCCTAAGAGCAGGCTGAAAACTTTGAGGATTCAAATAATCTGCTTCGTCTAATATAATAACCTTTCTTTTGCCATTGAATGATAGTGAAGATGCAAACTGTTTAACAGTAGTTCTTAGAGTATCAATATTTCTATCATCAGACGCATTGATAAGTATGCTTGTGTAATCTAATTCATCACATAATGCTTTTGCAACTGTAGTTTTACCAATGCCAGCAGTACCACAAAACAACATGTGTGGTAATTCACCACTTTCAACAATTCCATTAAATGTATCTTTTAAACCAACAGGTAAAATGCATTCTTCAATTTTAGATGGTCTATATTTTTCCATCCAAACTATATGCTTTCTTTCAGATGCAGAAACATCACCCATAATATAACCCCACACATAATATAAAGTTCAATTAAGAATCTTTTTTTGATTCTTTAGATGCCAAATCTAATTCACCAATTACTTCGTTGGTTAATGATATAGCATCTGCAAGTGTATTTGTTTTATTCACTACTGATGAAAATATAATACTTTTTGATAATAGATACAAGTTATACTTTATCATATGACCAAGTATTAAATAATCATCAGTTTTTTGAATAGTTTGTTTTTCTTTTTTATTCCAAAGTTTCATAATTCATTAAACAGCTTCCATTACAATCCAATACTGGACACCAGTAGTCTTACCAATAAAATGTGCAACTGTTGGAGAAACTTCTACATCATAAGAATCGGGAAGAATCTTTAAATTTTCAAATAGCATATTAAAGCTACCAGAACTTTTACATTCCCCAGAAACATTCAATGTAAATTTACCTTGAGATGGTGTGGATAAATCTTGACCTATAACTTTTATAGAAGATTCATCACTAGAAAATGTAATATGCGTCAATGCTAATAGTGAAGCATTTTGTCTAAGCATTTTTAAATCGTCTTCATTTATTGTAAATTTTTGAACAATAGAATCTTCATTAAAAACAGTTGGTATTTTTTGTCTGGTTGGTTCTGCATCTTGAACAACTGTAGGATCTGAATAAAAATAATCTAAGAATCTACTTTCTCGATTAAAAACTACTTTATCTTGTTTAAAATCTAGATCGGAATTTTCCCATATAGAATTTACACCTAAAAATTTATTAAGATCATAAATTGCAAAATCTTGTGGCAAACTTTCATTTATATTTGCGTCGGCAACAATTCTCTTTTGAGGATCTACTGTTACAAGTGAATTACCTTTTCTAATTAGAATTGTATTATTAATATCTGAAAAATTTCTTAGGATTTTTAATGTGGAATTAGATAGTCTCATAATATATCTCCTCAAAAAATAGGTGATCGAATACGACCACCTATCAATGTTTTGTTTAATTATACACCAAATTGTTCGAGTAGAGAAGATGTTTCTGAAGATTCAACATGAAGTCGATAGGCAGTTACAACTCTTCCACGGTCTGCACCACCTTTTACTTTTACTCTATTAGTAAATATCGTAAATCCAGCTTCTCTGAGTTCACTAATTCTAGCAGAAACATTTTGTATTCTATATCTAGAACTAGCTTCTCTAACAGTTAGGTTCTTTCCAGAACTTAGTCTTTCTAATAGTTTTTGGTTTTGTGTCTTTGACATATACATTTTCCATCCATATTATAATTATACATTAATAATAATTAAACTATATCACATTTTTTATTATTGTCAATTTTTTATGCAAAAAGTTTAATTTAAGATTGATTCATCAATATTGATAAAATATCTTTAGGTTCCTCTTTTACTTCATTTTGACTTTCATCAGATAAAACTCTAAAATTATCATCTTCATCCAAATTAAGATATGGATCAATAGTCTCATAAAAATCTATAAAAGACATTTTTGTGCTATCATCAAACCTATTAATACACAACTCTATAGATTGTTTTCTTCTATTGCCAATTTTTCTTTTATCACTCTCATCAGGATGACCTAATATTGCATATGCATTAGCTATATGCACTAATCTTCTTGTACTAATGAGATCTGATGTTCCACCGCTATCATAAGTTTTTCGGGTTCCATATGCCCAAGTTACTAACCTGAGAATAAAATCGTCTATACAATCACTTGATAAATCATGTGATGAAAAAATCTTTTTTAATATACTTGTTTCAATTCTTTCATCTGGATACTTTTGTTCAAAAGTGACACAGAATCTTTCCAAGAATGCTTCATTTAATATATTAGTACCAACAAATTTTCCACTTTCAGATCCTTGTCCTTTTGTATTTGCGGTAGCAACTATGGTAAATCCAGGAGCTGGTTTAACATATTCATTTATTTTTTTTAAAAGAATACCTTTACCCTCTAATACTGGCTGTAAACATAAAAGTTTATTGCTACCCAAATCAACTTCATCTAGAAGTAAAACTCCACCAGATTTCATAGCACGAATTACAGGGCCATCAAACCATTTAGTTTCATCTTTGACAAGTCTAAATCCACCCAATAAATCATCTTCATCAGTTTCAATAGTAATATTTACTCTGAATAACTCTCTTTTATTCTTGGCACAGGCTTGCTCAACTGCAAATGTTTTTCCATTACCAGACAATCCAGTAATAAACATAGGATAAAAAACTCTAGAATCTAAAATTGTAGAAATTAAATCAAATTCACCATGTTTAACAAACAAAGGATCTATATCTGGTATATTATTTTTTTCTAATGTCACTTCTTCGGAAGTTAATACATTATTAACAACATTGGCATGATTGAACTCTTTTTGTACATTAAAGTCATCAGCTACCGTTTCTGATAATTGATATAAACCCCTACCAACTTTATATTCTTCAGAATTTAAGAACCAATTTAAATTAGTAAAATTATTTTCTTTACAAAAAGACAATAATTCTTTACGAGAAAAAGTGCGATTTCCAAAAACTTTGGTTAAAAATTCATTAAATGTTTTTTTATTATTTTTAGTATTCAATTTATCACCTCATACATAATATTACAACTTATACTATTATTATATCACATAAACACATCAAACTACAATATAAAAATACTTTTTTTTATATAATAATTTTAATATGTTAATTATTCAACAGACAACTTTTTACTTGCGGCTCTTCCGATTAAAGGATATTGTTGCATTTCAACGGACTCAAACGTAAAAACTTTATTGTTTTTCATTTTACTCCAATATTCACCAGTTTTTTGTGGTCTAAATTTTCCCAAATTATGCTCTTTACCCATGCCAGGAAATCTACCAGAAGCAGTTCCAATAAGATATGCATCATCGGAATTAGCAGATTTATAAAAAACAGAATCTTGATTGTATAGTTTTCCCATTTTGGTTACAAATGATTTTAATTTACCATTATCATTAGGTGATGATGTAATAAAAAAAGATTTTTCTTCAACTTGTCTTTGGTCTGGATCACCTTTATTCTCTATATAATTTCCAGTCATTTGTACATAACCAAATCCAGCAGAACTAATTTTACTTTTTAATTCTCTATTTCTTTTTTCATTTTGTGATTTATCAAATTCACCTCTATATGCAGTTATCATAGCTATATTAGATTCTTTTGTATGTTGCCATATTCTAGATAAACTTCTGGTAGCCCCCTCATGAATTAGCATTTGTTTAAATGTTTTTAATATTTTCATTACCAATACCCTTTAAATTAACATATATTATCAATAAATCTATTAAGTAATATTCTACTTGTATATTTAGCTTTCATATGTTTATCAAAATCTTTTGCTATTTGTTTAATTACTTTTTTAGATTCTTTTTTATTAGTATCATCTAATGGTGCTGAAACTTCTTTATCAGTTTCAAAATCAGAATTATGTATTGATAGTTTATTACCAGAAGGTAGAAAGTAATAAGAATCATAACCCAATATGTTTTTTAATTCACAAAACTTATTATTAATATAAAAATCATGATACTCTTTACTCAAATTCCTATCTTGAATATTTTCATATAAAAATGATTTAAGTTCTCTATTATCAATTAATCTAAATCCTATTATATTACAAAATGAAATTTCTTTAAGAATTTTTAGAACATCTTCAGTCTGATCTTGACTAGTCAATTTCCAAGTTTTTTTACTTTCATTATCTCTAATATAAATATCATGCGAAAATTTTGAATATCTAGCATACCTACTTTGTGTCAATGTTTCATGTAAATATTCATCATTTTTTTTATATGTCAGTCCGTGATTATCATAACCATCAGTTAAAAATATTGTATTCACAATATCTACAGAATTCTCTTTTCTCATTTTTTTAATTAAATCCCTAGCACATAATATTGATGGTATTAATGGCGTTGTATTCAATCTTTCTTCTCTAGGAATATTGGTATATTTGTTTTTGTATGATTCCATAATACATAGTATATTATGCAAAGCAGTATTAAATTCAAATCCACTCATTTTACTACTGAAATATTGTCTTAATGAAAATCTAGATGATATTGTTAAATCATTCATATTCCACTTTTGATTTTCATATGTTTTACAATAATTTTCATCAGTAAATCCGTAAACATCAAAAGGTATATTAATTCTCTTACAGAATAAAACAAGATTTAATAATTGTTCATATGTACTTACCATGCTATTATTCATGCTACTACTCATATCTAAAAACATTATTAGACCATGTGATTTTCCCTCTGGAATTGTAGTAACTTTTTTAAAAACATCTTCATTATACCTATATGAATAAATTTTATTAGTATCCAATTTGCCAGTTCTTGATGTTAAACTTTTTATATCCAACTTAGCCTTTTTTTTCATCTCAAAAATATTTGCTAGTTGATTTACCACAGTTTTTGTATAATTTTTATAGCTATTCACTAAAGAAAATGTAGAACTATAATGATCTGGAAAAAAACTGGTGTAATAATCTGTTATTTGTTTATGAACAATTTTATATGGAACTATAAAATTATTAACATCAATATTAGGAAGATTAGCATATATAGTTTCTTTATTATCAACTAAATTTTTTAATTGAGAATCAAGTGCAGATTGTGTTTCACATGTTAAACCTCTACCTTGAGATCCTGAGTTTTCATCAATGGAAGATTGAGAATCTATATCTTCATTATCAAGTTCATCATAAGAATTATCTTGATCGGATTGATCTTCAGAATCATCATTAGATAAAACTTTATTAGATTGATCACTATCTCCAGTTTCAGATTCATTTAAATTTTTACCATCGCCTAATTCTTGAGACTCATTTTCACTAAATTCACAATTTTCTACAGTTTCGGGAGTACCCTGAGATTCTGGATTTTCTTCTATAAATTGTTTTAATTCATTAGCAACTCTAACAACATCTGAAAATGTTTTACAATTTTTTACTTTATTTACCCATTGAATTTCATTATCTGAGAATGGTATTTTTAAATACCCATAATGACCTAACTTAAATTGTAGATTTAATCTATCTAGAAGTCCATAAGTAGAAATATCTCTACCATGTGTTTTAAAAAGATTAGATTTTTCTAACTCATTATATCCAGCTCTAAATGATTTTATAGTGCCAGGATATTTTCTTTGAATTAATCTTTCAATTCTAACATCCTCCACTATATTAATAACCATTTTAAGATCATCATTATAATTATTTTTATCATCTTTAACACTAGTACTCCATTCATCAGTTGGTGTAAATAGAGCATGTCCCACCTCATGAGAGATCAAAAGTGTATAAACATCATTTGAAATATCTTTCCAATTTGGTAGTAATAATTTTCTATTAATTAAATCAAATGCGGCTGTGGGTATATTTGAATGCTCTACTGTTATATTCTCAGTAGACATCAATTTAGCTAAAATTTCTTTGGATGATTGTATATTTTTATTAGACATCGAATAACCTCATAATAATATTATGTTATAATCATAACATGAAAAATAATATAATACAAGACTTTTTTGATAATGTAAATTATTGTTATTACTTATATTTTATATAATTTGTTATTATCATATAAGAAATTATTGCATTTAGTATGTAATTAGCTAGTAATGGTATGTCTTTAGATGTTAAAAAAACATATATTGACATTAGAGTACATCCAATAGACCATAAAACTAAATTTACTATAGATAAACTAGAAACATTTTTTGTTATTAAAACTTTCACAAGTTGTGGTATAGCACATAAAGCTAAACAAACTGCCCCAACGTAACCCATTATTTGAATCATAAATCATATCTTTTTAAATATAAAAATTGGTTCATACTTTAGCCAAAGATGTTTCTTTGCTACTTTTATACCTCTTGTTGTTTCTTTTATTCTACAAAAGTTTTTACAATTTGGTTTTCCAGTTACAGGATCTACCCTATTACCTCCAGGCATTTGAGCTAGTGTCATTTTTAATTTGCCCTCATATGACATACCAAAAGATGTTAATAAATCATGGGTATATTTTTCCAATTCATAATTAGCATTTTTCCCCAAATTTATATCTGCTATATTCCAAATTAAATATCTATTTGGTGCTAACCAATCATATGCAGTCTTTAAGGTGGGCTTTAAATAATATTCTAACCAGTCTTCATATTCAGAAAATTTTCTAGAACTTTGAGTATCATCTTCTGAATAAACCTCTTTACAGAAATATGGTGGACTAGTAAAAACTAAATCTAATTTGCCTTTATACTTTTGAAAATTTTCCTCTTTATGCATATTTTCGCTACCAACTTGATATATTTCATATGTATGAGCATCATTAGAAAATGCAGAATGATTATACTTATTGTAGAAGTCTGCTAACTCATGATACTTAGTTCTACCATTTTCTGTTGTATTATCAGTATTAGGATCTGTTCCAATATAGTGAACTTTTCTTACATCATTTTCTATAGACATAGCACCCAATATTCTACCACCCCAGCCAGCAGAAGGATCCCAGATGTTAATCACTTCTTGATCTTTAATATGTTCAGTGAATCTTTCATACAAATATCTTGCAGTTAGTGGAGGAAAATTCACAGCTTGTTGACAAAATGTTACTCTAAATGCTTTTAATCCAACTGGAAATAATTTAGTATCTCTTTTAAATATTCTAATCTGATAAAAATTTTTATTCTTTAATGTTTTATGATTGATATTAACTTTACACTTATCATCTATAGAATTTGATATTTCCTCATATTCATCAAAAGATAGAAAAAAATTATTTAAATTCAATTCTTCATTATAACCAGTATATGATTGATTGTCACTAACAGGATCTAACCAATAATCAAAATCCTTTTCATAACCATTTCTATTCTGTTCATATGCCAAAATCCAACTTTTAGCACTGTCTTTTGGTTCTATAAAATATTTTTTAACATACGAGTCTACACTTTCTTTATCTGAGTATTTTTTTACAACTGGAGAGTAATGATAAAAAGAATCTCTTTTAAAATTCCTTTTAGCATATAGTAGCATTTTATCAAATAAGGAATCTTCTTTAAAATGATCATATATTGACAATGCATCAGATAAATTTTTTGTATAACTAATTTTTGTAGTCATCATATTGGGGAACCATTGATTTGCACAATTTCCCAACTTTGTATTATTTGTAATACAATCTTTTTGATTAGTTTCTAAATCAATTTTTTCCACTCCATCTTTTTTATGAAAAATTGGATAAGATCTAATCTTAGACATCTCTTTAATTATGTCAGATTTTTGTTTTCCAGTTTTAGGTGGTATACCCTTTTCATCCCAAACTTTTACTACAAATTTCCTAAGATCATATAACCAAGATCTAAAGTCTTCATTAGACATCCACAATATCTCTGCAAATGTCTTATTAAGATCACTATTCAATAAGTCATCATTATTTTGATAAAACCACTTATCTTCATTCATATAAAATTACTTTTTCTTAGATGGTTTCTTAGATGGTTTCTTAGATGGTTTCTTAACATTTTTTTGTTTACTACTAAGTCTAGACTCTTTTATAATATCTAAATTATAAAGTGACTCTATAACTGGCACACCAATATGATCTACAATACCGTGTTTTAATGCTTCTTTTGAATCTAAGTACCAATTTACATGCTTCTTTTCAGTAATAATTTGTTGAAAATATGTTTTTGGTTTATCACAATTTTTACTTAATATTTCATAAATTCTATTGTTCAATCTATCACCTTCTCCAACATCTGCTTTCAATTCTTCTATTTTACCTATTGAAATAGATGCAACATCATGAATCATAACAGTAGCATTTGGGCCAACAAATCTCAAACCTTTTGTTCCTGAAGATAGCAATATACTACCACAACTCATAGCTTTTCCCAATGCTATAGTTGCGATTGGCTTATTTGCTGTAGACATTATATCTAACATAGCTAACAGAGAATAAACTTCACCACCAAAGCTATCAATTATGATTGGAATAATTGGTATTGAAGTGGACATTAATTCGTCAAAGTCAGCTTTAAAATCTTTTACAGCATCTTCATGAAATCCATTTACCACAACACAATTTTTAATTTTACTTTCTGCCATAATTATAATCTCACTACATTTTTATTTTATGATACTAAAATTTTTACTTTTTGTAAAGGAAATTACCTTATTAAATTTATCAAGAATAGTTTCTTTATGTGATATTACAAATATATTAGTATTATTAAACAATTTGGAATTTAATAAGTTCAAAACATTTTCTGTAGCAGTGACATCTAGATAACTATCTAGAACTTCATCTAATATTAAGAGATTAGTATTAACACTATTTTTCATCTTTGCAATAACTCTCCAAGTAAACAGTAGTGCCAAATCTATTCTTTGTTTTTCACCCTCAGAAAAGTTTTCGTATACAAAATCATCTCTACCTCTCGATTTTATACTTTCATTGAATTCTTCATCTATATTAAATGAAACAAAAAAGTTCATAGAATTTAAAAATATATTAGTATGTTTATTGATGAGAGGTAAGTATTGTTTTATTATTTTTGCTTTTACTCCACCATCTTTCAGCAAAGAAAGCACATGTTCTTGAGTATTTTTTGTAATCAAATTATCTTCTTTTTGTAATTCCAATTTTTTTAACTCATCACTTAATTCATTTAATTTATGTTCATAATTAGATGATTGATCTTCTTCCTTTTTCAATTCTATAGTTTGTTTAGCAATTTTTTTAATAAATTCTGTTATTCCATCAATACTACTATTATTTTTTAATATTTTTGTCTGTATCTCGGAAATTTTATCTTCTATATTTTTTGCTTCACTCATTTTTAAGTTTAGCTTATTTAAAATATCATCAATATCAGTCAAACCAGAATTCCACTCTGAAACTTTATTTTGATGTTTTTCTATTTGTGAATGTTTAAAATTAGTAGGAATAGATTGTGTGCAGGTAGGACAATTATCATTTTCGGAATAAAATGATATTTCTTTTGTAGACTTTTTTATATTAATGTCCAATCTATCTTTAATAGTTTTTATTTTAGATAATTGCTCAACAATATCACTTTTAAAATCTAATTTAGATTTCAATTTTTCAATTTCTTGTTTATGCTCTTCGTTTATATTTTGCAAATTTTCCATTTGAAGTTTATTTTCTTCAATAACTTCTTTATTTTTTATAATTTTTTCATTTTTACTTTGTGATAAGTCTTCTATGTATTTTTTTTGTAGTTCTATTTTTTCTCTAACTAAAGAAATGCTATACTCATTAGTTTGTATTGAATTTTTCAAATTTGATATTTTTTGCTTTAATATACTATTCATTAAAGAAAATATTTCAATATCAAGTAAACCTTCAATAATAATTCTTCTATCAGCAGGTTTTAACTGCATGAAAGGTGTAAAATTTGATGCACCCAATACTATTATTTGAGTAAATGCTTTATAGTTAAATTTTAATATTTGCTTTTCTAAGTATTGCTGATAATCTTTAGAATGAGAATCTTGATTAATTAATCTATTATCACAATGTATTTCAAAGATGTTTGGTTTTATACCACGTTTTATTAGGTAATTCTGTTTTCCTATAGTAAATTCAATTTCAACTAAACAATTTTTTTGATTGATCATATTGATCAATTTATTTTTGTTTATATTCCTAAATGGTTTATTAAATAGACCAAAAGATATTGCATCTAATAATGTACTTTTTCCACTACCAGATTCCCCATGAAGAATAGTGGTTTTATTTTGAGAAAGATTAATCTCTATAAAATTATTTCCAGTAGCAAGAAAATTCTTCCACCTAACTTTATTAAAAACAATCATTAATCACCTTGAACATACTCATTTGTGTTGATTGCTTCAAGATACAATTCTCTTAATAAATTGTTTACAGAATCTTTATCTTCAATATCTAACAATTCAACACAATCTTTTAATATAGTTAAAGTATCTTTAGCTTCATCAATTTCATGATTATCTATATTATCTGTATCTAAAAACGATTCTATAACTGATATATCAGAAGGATTATGCGTTTGTAAATTTTCTAAAAACTTATCAAATAAGTATGGATTGGTTTTTTTATTAACTATTAATTTAATAAACATACCAGATATAAAGGAATAGTCTTGTGACATTAAATCTTCATAACTTTTGCCAGTATCATCATAATATATTTTATTAAACATTTTGATTGGATTTTCTATGAAGGTTAATTCCATAGTTTCAGTATCTAGTATATGAAAACCTTTTGGTGAACCATAATCACCCCACATCATAGCATAAGGAGCACCAAGATAATGTATACTACCCATACTAGATTTCTGATGAAAATGCCCACTCATTGTCATATAAAACTTATCAAATAATTCCTTTTTAAATCCTTTATCGACGTTTATATGACCAGCATACATTTCAAAACCAATTAACTCTAAATGACCTAAACATATTTTAGCATTACTCCTATTCAATAAGTCTAAAGAATGATTTTTATTTTCTTCACAAATCCACGGAAGATATAGTAATTTTAAATCTCCAAAATTTACTTCAGATGCATTTTCATATGAATGTATATTTTCATACACTCGCAAAAGTTCATTGACGCTATTAATTGAATTTGTATTTTTATAATAGGTATCATGATTACCTATCAATATATCAACTCTATCGCAAGTATCATTAAGTCTTTTAAAAACTCTTGTTTGCCAAGAATTCAATGTTTTGAAGTTTATATATTTTCGTCTATCAAACACATCACCAAGATGTATAACATTTTTTATGTTATGCTTTTCCAGATATGGGAAAAAAATATCTTCATAAAACTTTAAAAAAAATTCATTCAATGCGGTATTATCATTACCTGATCCGCAGTGAGTATCAGTTATTAAAGCAATTTTCATTTTACCTACCCCTTCTTTGAGGCATCCTTTGAGGTGGTTTTACACTTGGTCTTTTAGTGGGATTAGGCATCTTTTTAGGGCCCACTGGTTGCTTTGGTTTCTTTTTTTTATCTAATTCTTTTTTATTTTTTACACAATCAGTTAATATACTGACTATTGCATTTTCCACCGAAGAATATTTACCATCTTCTACTAGTTTTTCAATTTTCGATAGGGTATCTAAAGATACATCTAATTCTACTTCAACTAATTTTTGTTTTTTAGATTTCATGTGTAATCAAATCCATTATCATTTTCGTTTATATTATCACTCTTGGAACTAGTTTCTTTTTTAGGTGCAGGAGGATATAATATATCATATAACAAATCTATGGTTAGTTCAAGATTTTGACCAGTATTTTTATATAACCTTATTATTTCCAATAAGCTATCTTCAGTATCAACTTTTGGAATTTTATTAATATCTTTAAGTAATCTAGATAAAACATCAACAGATGTATAAGTTTTATCACTTGAATGTTTATATAAACTATTTAAGATATTATCTTTTATTTTTTTTATATGCTCTTTATCATCCATTACTGTTCTGGTAAATGTTTGTAATTTTCATATACATCATCAAAAGATAGTTTTTTCTTCTTTTTAGGTTTAATAGATTCACTTATTTTATCATCATTATTAATTTTAGTTTTTTTAGATGACACTTTTGTTTTTGTTTTTGTTTTATTTTTAGATTTTGTTTTATCGTTCTTTGTTTTTTTACTACTCTCATAATTTTCTAAAAATTCATACATATTTAAATCAGATTGTTCACTACCATACTTTGTATTATTTAAATGTTCGCTATCTGCAACATCATGTATTAATGATTGTGAAATCATCTTATACTTTGTATAAAGTTGTTTCTTTTCTTTTTGAATCCTTCTAACAAATGCGTAGTAAATAATTTGAGTGAAATACGCAAAGGGGTTAGAACTTTTATCTGGATTAAAATTATTAAGATATTGTAAACAATTTTCTATGCCGTCACATACCATTTCTTCTCTAAATGGATAATTTACAAAATTCGGTCTGTTAGCTAGTTTATTAGCAATTTTAACTATGCATTCACCTATGTATTCTGAAACTTGTGGTATGGGTTCTTTTGCTTTTTTTGATTTTTTTACTTCTTTTATATGATGCTTCATAGCTTCGAGGAACTCAGCATTGTTCACATAATGTTTATCATCTTTTTTTGGTTTTTTGTTCATATTTAAATAGTATCATCGTATTAAAATTAATACAAGAAAATATATGATTTATTATCAATAAATGAAATAAAACTATTTGAAAATGGGAATACTAAAAATTTTTAATAAAAGAAATGAAGTCCATTATTATTAATATTAAAAAAATAATAAAGTTTTATTCAAACCTGCACACAGGTATATAGTAATCCAAGTTTAAAAAAAACAGTTAATCCAGAAATATTGAAAAAAAAGATCTAAAATCGAAAATAATATTGAAAAAAAAGATCTAAAATCGAAAATAAACGACTTTTTTTGAGTAGTCTAAGGGTAGAATCAAACTAGTTAATTCTATTTATTTTAGGTAGTATAAGCTATTAAAAATACTATAAAATAAAAATGGAATTATTGAAGATCATCATCACTGAAATCGGTTTTTCGCAAAAGCTCATTTAGCTTATCTGATATATCATTTTTTTCAGATTTAGTTGAACTTAGCTCTAAATCATTTGCTTCATCACCTTCAGCTTCAGACATCATTAAATGTCTAGCTAATATTAGTTCACAGTAATGTTCTTCTAGCTTTTTAGTTGGATTGCCTAAAGTTAGTATGTTGCTTTTATCAATAGGTAGTGTTTCATCACCGATTGATGGCGCCCAATCAGAAAGATATAACGCATGAACCTTGTGCTCTTTACTATATTCACTTGTTATTTTAAGTGGTGATGAAATAAAAATTAAATTGTCTGTAGTATATCCATCATTAGTATCATCCAATTCTGTACCATCTTGAATGATTCCTATTACTTCTTCGTCAGTTATTAGTTTTATTACTTTTAATTGTCCCATGAAACTAAACTCCTATGTGCATCATGCGTTTAACCATATTTTTATTTATGAAAATAAATTTACCTTAAATAATTTGTACTTGAACTTCTCTTCGTCATATATTTTAACTCTTTCTAGAAAATGTTTAACTGCAAAATTTTTATGCGATTTGTCAGTCATATCATCTACTATATCATATAGTTTTGCTTTATTTGAGTTGTCTCCAATTCTTAATGTTCTTCCTATTGATTGTAGAGTTTTTATTCTTGATTTTGTTGGAGATGCAAATATAATATTCTCTAAATTTTTAATATTAATTCCTGTACTAAAAACTCCACTCGATGCAACTATGATAGCATTTTTTTCCTTTTCTGTTATACTTCGTACTTCTTCTCTAGATTCAGCATCTGTTTCACCCGATACAAAAAATACTTTTCTCTTTGGATCTGTTTTATCAACTTTTTCTTTTATTAATTCGTATAAAATTTTTCCATGCTTTTCTACAAATTGAAATATCACTAAACAATTTGATTCCGTTTTTATTGCTAAATTTTTTATGAAATTATTTCTTCTTTCATTTTGTATTAGAAATTTCATTTCATCTTGATATGAATCTTTTTTATGAAGTTTAATAACATTTTTGTCATATTTTAATACAATACAGTCTATACTTAATTCAGCTAAATGTTTTTTATCCATCAACTCTTTTGTGCTAGTAACTGAAAACTTTGTACCGAAAAGTCCCTCTAAAACTAACTTATTCACTTGAGTTCCATCTAGTGTTCCAGTTGTTCCAAAACGATATTTTGTTTTATCCAACTTTTCCATTATGCTAGTTAATGATTTTGCTTTAAATAGGTGAACTTCATCTCCTATTACAACATCAAACTGCTCAAACCATTTTCTAGATAATTTATAAATTGACTGCCATGTAGATATTACAACATTACTATCTGTTATTTTTTCTTTTCCACTATAAATTGGATGACAAACTTTATCTACATGGTATTGTGGCTGATTCTTTGCATACTCTTTAAAGTCAGAAAACATTTGAGACACAAGAGATATTGTAGGTACAATAATTAATGTTTTTTTGTTGTAATATCTTGTCAAAGAGTATATTATTAAACTTTTGCCAGAACCAGTGGGAGATACTAATAATGACCTATTATTTTTTATTGCATTATGTATTGCTTTTATTTGATATTCTCTTGCTTCAAATGGTAGTTCTAATGTCTTTAAAAAATCTTCACAATCTTTTTCTGAAAAAGAATTTTTTTCCAAAAGCTGTGGTTCTATTTCTAAATGGTATTGTCTCGATTCGCAGAATTTTTGTATATATGGTAAAAGACCATAATATATATGACCATTCATCATATTATATAAACGCACGAAGCCATCCCATATTCTCATTTTATATGCTGGCATGAATTGATAGCCCGGCACTTTAAACTTAAAGAAGTCGGAAAGTTCTCTATGTATTGATGAAGATGTATCTACACTGATATAAACTTCATTATGTTTTTTTACAACAATTTTTTCCATTAACAAATATCCACTTATGGAATGTGTTCATATTGTGGATATTTATATTGATAAAAATAGTAGTTTTTGGATGAACTAACTAGTTACCACTAGTAAATTTAATGAAGTCTACAGCATTTTTTATTAAGAAGCCACGAGTATTTAATGTTTTTATTATACTTTCTAATAAATCTACTTTTTCTCTTTGAACTTGTAGCTTCAATAATCTATCTGAAATATCTGCATCGGAATCTATATACACTTGAAGATCATTTTTTAAAAGAAATTGAAATGGTTCCCATCCATGTTCTTGTAGTTCTTCTTGTGACATTTTTCCAGTATAATATTCATATTTTACTTTATAGTATTGCTTATACTCTTGCTCTTCAGATTTTAACTGAACCTTTTCTCTTAAATATATTTTATAATATTTGCTATGTAAATTTGGTATTTTTAGACTTTCGTTATCTAAATCAGTTCTATCTATTTTTGAATCTTGCTCCCAGAGAGCTTCAATTTCTTCTAATTTCATAATTAAACCACTTGATATGCATACCAGCTACTAAAGCTAGTTCCATTTAACGCATAATCATCATACAACAAATCTTCATGTCTTGTAAACTTATTAATATAATTAACTGTTAGTATTCCTATATATGAACTGTATAATTCTTGTGGAATATTTTCTACAACTTCAGCAAATAAAATCTCATTAGTATATGGAAATGTGATCATTAAATGATCACCCTTTTTAAGTTTAAACACCCAATCTGGTATATCGTTAATCATCTTTTTTATTTGAATTTTGTGCAATCCATTCTAAAAAGTTTGGGTTATCTTTAAATACGGTATGTAATCCATTTGCTAATTTTCTCACAACACTTTCTTCATCTTTCATATTTTTAAATGGTATATCATACATATATACAATGCCATGTATTACTTCATGTAGTATTGTATTAACTAATTCATCTTTTTTCAAGTTATTATTGTATTGTATTTTAGCATTTTCTGGCTCACACATTCCATATGCTTTATTTCTAATGCCCCAATGTTTGGATCTTGGTATTATTTTAAAATTTGAATAACCTATTTTTATTCTTTTTGGTATTTTTCTTGTTACTTTATTCTTTGACATTTACAATCTCCTATTATAGTTTTTCAACTGTATAGTAATCATATTTAAAAGTTACTGATGCTGTAGCATATAAAACGTCGCTCTCTCTAGTGTCAAAAGATAGCTCACCTAAAGATATTGGGTGCATATCTATAAAAGAAATTTTTAATACAGGCTCATTTTGACTTGAGTTTATTATTAATGTTCCTTGACCATAAATTAAACCATGAGTTCTTTGTGGTATTACTTTTAATGGAAGATCTCCATTTAAATCTGGTATTGTTCCACTTTTTAATTTTCCATATTGATCTATATTTTCTGGAAAACCTATGCCCTGCATCCAAGAAAATATTTCATACCAGTTATACATACCCTCATTAACTTTAAAATCTATAGAAAGATCACCAAATCCAAGATGATCTCCAGTATAAGCAATTTGTGAAAATGGTGTAGCACCACCATTATTTGCAAGCCCTATACTTAAATCAGGAACATTTATTTTTTGTACAAAATAATTAAAGTCAGTTAGTTTGTCTACTGCAAACTCAAAATTTAATGGTGGTTGAAAATTTCTGGTATCTACTGTTGCCATTTGATTTATTATGTGATATTATTATAGTGCATATATTTATGATATACACATAATACAAACTCTGTCAAGAAAAATATATTTTATAAAAAAAGATAATAATAAAAATAACTTACAATTTTAACTATAAAAAAAGGGAACCATAAAGGCTCCCTTTTTTATTTGATATATTATACTACTTCAGAATTAGAGTAAGTTAGTAATCTTAACCTTTCTGTAGTAGTTATTAGCACCATCTTTCAGACCAGCACCTTGAGTAACAGATGCAGTCGAGAATGGATTTGCTACTAGACCATAACGAGTCTTAAATCCAATTTTTGGTTGGAAAGAATCTTGGTCAGTTGCACGAACCATTTGTAGAGGTACATAAGGACAGTAGAATAGTCCAGCATCATATTGATTTGCACCCTTGAAGCCTAAAACCATAAAGTGGCTTCCAAGTGGAGCAAATGGATCGATGTAAACTTTGAAACGTCCATTTAATACACCAACAAAAGTGTTTCCAGTATCATCTACTGAGAGAGAGTCTTTGAGAGCAGAACCACAATCAAGAAGTCCAGCTACACTCAAAGCACTTGCCGTATCACTATCGCAGATGAGAATGTTTCCACGTCCTCTACGAGTAGTCTTAGCAATCGCATTTGCTTCTCTTTCAATTTGAACCATCAACCCCTTGTACTTTTCAACAGACCAACGACCGTTTGAATCAACGTCTAGGTCAAAAGTTCCAGGAGTAGCAGTTGTCGTAGCACCTGTAACAGCACTTTGATAGATGGTACGAACTACTTCACGATTGATTTCTGCTAAAATTTCAGCAGAAAGAATGTTTGCTAGTTCAGTTTCTGCATCAAGACCATGAACAGCTTTAAGGTCTTGTGCTAGTTCCATTGAGTATTCAGCTTTCAAAGCACGAGTCTTAGCTTCTACAGAAACCTTCTCGATACTGAATGCCATTTCTTGAAATACTCCACCAGCAGGAGCTGAAGTTGTCCCCAATGCTTCTCCAGCAGTTGTTCCCAATCCAGTACCTGAACTTAAAGCCGCATCAAATGGATCAGCACCACCAGCATGTGATCCTGTACCAGAATGAGATGTAAGAGCTTCGTCGTGTAGTGCTTCAGTTCCTCCTTGAGTCGAATACTTACTCTTCATAGCAAATATGAGTCCAGTTGGAGCTTTCATAGGTTGAACTCCACAAACATCAAACGCCATCAAATTTGGTAGCGCACGACGAAGTAGAGAAATCAAAACTGGATCATAACCAGCCATATTTGCATTAGTATGACTTGTGCTAGGTGTTGCTAGACCAGAGTTTGCTGGAGCAGCCTCAGTAATCGTCATACTAGATTTCTTTGCTTCATTTACTTGATTTTCAAGAAGAACAGTTAATACTGCCCTTTTGTGTGCATCACGAACTTCTGGTAAATCAGGATGATTTAACACCTTTTCCCATTTGTTTTGTAGTTCTTCAGTAAGGTACATCTTTTATTCTCCTTTATTATAGTTTTGAAACCATTCTTCTCTAAGACATATTTATTATTTTTATTTTTTCACCATTCTAGAAATAGCTTGTGCATATAAATCTACTTCAGTAGTAATTTTCTGAGTATCTTCAACATGTTCCAAACCACCTTCACTCAATAAATCAGCATCAATGTCTCTAGAGCCTCTTGTTGGTGTATTAGGAAAATAAGTTTCCTTAATTACAGTTAGCTTTTGACTAAATGATGCACTATCATTAAATGATACCCCTTCACAGAGTTCATTAAATTTAGAAGCCTCACTTTCAGTTAAACCTTCAGTGAGTTTCTTGATAATTACAGACTTCTTGAGATTTTTATTTTCTTTACGAAGTTCTACAGATTTATGCAGTTCATCGTTAAGTTCTTTCTCAAGAGTTTTGATTTTTTCTTCTTGTTCAGCAAGTATATCTACTTTCTCAACAGGAACTTCAATATAGTGACTTTCAAAAAGTGTTTTAAGTCCATTGATAAAATCTTCTGTTACCTCTGAACGAAGTGAACTTTCAATAGCCACTGCATTTTCTTTCATCCACTCTTCTACAACATAATCTAGGTATCCATCAATTTTGTTTACAAGAGTTTCAGAAACTTGTTGTTTAGTTGATTCTAATTTTCTATTATATGATTCAACTAACTTTTTATTTTGAGCATCAGATCTTCTTTTAGAAGTTCTTTTTACAGCAGATTCAAATATAGAAGAAACTTTTGTTTTAAAAGATTCTGGCAATTCTTCATCTTTAGTTAAAGCATCTGTTGCTTCTTTAACTTCTTCTTCAGTTTCTTCTTCTATTTTTTCCTCTTCTTCTTTAGATAACTTTAATTCCTCTTCAGAAATTTTTTCGTCTTCCTCTTCTTCTACTTCCTCTTCTTCTTTTTTACAGCTAGATTCTTCTACTTCTTCTTCTTCCTCTACTTCTTCTTCCTCTTCTAAATTTTTACCTTCTTTAACAACTCCATCACCACCCATTTCATCATTAACCTTAGGGCCGTCAACTTCAGGCTTCGCTACTTTAGAAACTTTTGCAGCCTTTTCTTCATCATCTGGAATTTCTTCACTTGCATCAGAAGCATGTGTTGGAATGTCAGATTCTAGATTCTCTGCTACTTCCAATTCTTTCTTTTCCATTTCAGCACTCTCGCTAATATCTCTCAAAAATCTTGATGTAATTGCCATTTTTAATAATCTCCTGATATTTTTTTATTATATAAAATAAGGCATCTTTATTTATATAATTTTAATCTTCTCTTACTCTAACAAATATTTCTTGTTCTATTTTGGATGAATTATCAAATGTAACCAATAGGGTAATTTGATAATCATAGTTATCTTCACCACCAACCGCTACCACCCTTACAGATGTTTTGTTTGGATCTAGTATTTCTGGCTCGGTCGATAGTAAAAAACTGTCTACTTGCTCAATATCATTAGGATATTTTCTTCTCCATCTTTTTGCAGATGCTTGAGTTGCTACTATTTCTGTAGCACCTCTAGGTAACACATGAAGTTTACTGAAACTCACATCTATAGGCAACACCTCACTTGGTTGTTTTATATGTGTTATTAAATGTGATAATCCAATATTCATATTTTTTTACAATTTAAAAATTATATCATCAGTTCCTGCCCAATCAATTTGAATATCAGATCCTGTAGTGGTTAATCCACCATTTTGACCTGTTATGCCATCAGCAGTATCTATATGTGCAATTAAAATAGTTTGATTTTCAGTATCAGTTGGATTTTGTTTTACTATTACCATCGATTTAACAACTTTATTTGCATCAACACCAGTAAAAGTAGTATTAGATGCACTAGCAGAACCAGATGTTATTCCTTTATTTGTTAAAGCATCTGATGTTGCAATTCTACTTGTCTGTGCAATATCTGTTAAATTTGTGTGGTTAGACTTGTCTGCAATATAATCACTTGTTAGTAACAAAACTTTAAATGTATCTCTTGACCAAGAAATATCACCATTCAAAAATTTTTCTCTTGCATTATCATATAAAAAATTAGCCATAAAAAACTCACATGAAATTATTATTTGTTTTCCAATTTTTTTATAAAATGCTCAAATGCTTTTATACTAACTTCTTTTATTCTTTTTTGTGGAGCATTTTTTATACTTCTTTTAATTCTTTCCAATTCTCTTTCTCTTAATATTCCATTTTCCCAAACCCATTCACGACCTTCCATTATACCATTTACAAACGCATCTGGAGCAGAGGGATCTGCAACAATATCTGCCGCAGTAGCAAGATAAAAATCATCTTGAACTATTTGAACATCTCTACCTTCTGTTTTTATTGATCCCATACCTCTAGATGAAACACCAAGTCTTGCACCTTCATCAATCAGTGCTTTAACTATATTTCCATTTGGTGTATTTAATATTTTAGCTTTTCCAATAAAATCAGATCCATCTTGTCTAAGTTCCGTTATCATATGAGAAACTCTATCTAGATTTATTGTGGGCCCTTCAGGATGTCCGAGTTCACCAAAGGCTCTTTTTTTATCTACATATTCTTTAACATATCTATCAATTTCACTTTTAAGCATTTGCTCTGGATACATTCTTCCATTTCTGTTTTTAATTTCAGACTGCATGAAAACTCCTTCTATATAATAGTTCTTAGAAGAGTCTTCTTTTCCTTCTTTTATAACTTTAATTTCTTCGGTTACTTCGCAAATGAGTTTCATTTTAGCTCTCTTTGTTTATTAAATTTCTAGCAATTTCTTCTTTTCTTTCTTTTATCTTAGATTTAACTTTTTGAAATAAAACTTTTTTTATACCACTTTTCAATCCAGAAACATTATCACTAAGTAATTCTTTCAATGATTTTCTAATTAATTCTTTATTATTTGACATTGTATTTCTCCTAAAATATATATTTTATTTATACTTTTAAATATATTCATCACTATCAAATGAATCCAAGTCTATAGGACTATCATTTGAAGAAGTTTTATTCAACTCACCTTGCTCATCATTATTGTTTTGTGACATAAATGAATCTTCATCTCCAGATGTTTCATCTTGATTTGATTTCTCAGATTTTATTTCAGAGTCTATCTTTTTTATTTCCTCTTCAGTATGCATTAAAACATTTTTTCTTATCCAAGAATCCGAAAAATATCTACCTGAATATGATTCAATAGATTGTAATATATTTAATCTATTTTGTAGAATTTCACTTTCTTTCAATTCTGCATAATGATTATCAATGTTAAAATCAAATTTTATTTTATTTTTAATATCTAGCCACTCATCTTTAGATAAAATATTTTTTAAAACTAATTGTTTTTGCAATATTTCATCAAATAAGTGACTAAATCTCAATCTAATTCTATGAATAAATTTTGAAAATTTAACTTCATCTCTAGTAATTTCTGCGGCTCTTCCAACTTGAAATCCTTGCTGTGCTTCCATTCTAGATATTGGAACATTTAATGCTTTATAAACTTTCTTTTGAAAATACTCTACATCTGCAAGTTCACTTAAATTTTCTCCTCCAGGCAAGGTATCTATAGAAGTGCCTTGAGAACCCTCTCTTCTAGGCAACCAATAATCTTCCAACATTGACATAAATCTTTGTTCATTTTTAATTTCACCAGTTTCAATATTGTATTGAAGTTTATTTCTATATCTTGTCATTATGCTTCTTAGATAATCTTCAGCTTTTGATTTTGGCAGATTACCAACATCTACATAAAATATTCTTCTTTCTGGTGCTCTGGCAATACGGTATATTACAAGAGCATCTTCCATCATTTTTAATTGATTTATTGGCTTTATTGCTTTATGAAGATGAGATAAAATAGATGCGGAATACTTATCTACTATTCCAGAATGAACATAACAGATACTATCTGTTGTTATTTTAACCCCACCTACAGTAGACACTGCACTGTAAGAATTTGGGGCGTTAAATTGCATACCTCTAGTATTATATGTAAAATACTCATTTGTTACTTTTAATAAATTTGCTCCAGTTGCAGTGTCAATTTCTCTTTTTACTTCTCTTACTTTTCTTATTTGTCTGGGATCTATGTACCTAAGTTCTAAAATTCCTTTTTTCTTATTATTTTTATCTAATATTAAATGATAATATAATCTACCATCAATATACCACTTTCTAGCAATCTCATATGCTTGATTATTCCAATCTAGTAGAGTTAATATATTTTGAAATTCTTCTTCTATTTTTAATTTTATAGATTTTGCTAATTTGACATCATCTAAATTGATTTTTACTGGATCTTTATGACCATCCATAACAATCATTTCATTTATAACATCATCTATTGCAGAGTCTACATCTGGTAGAAGTGAAAGTTCTCTATATCTTGTTATTAATTCAAATTCATTTTTTACAGTGCCGTCAAAATCAATATATGCACCATAAGCACCAGCAAGACCTTCTACATTTATTGCACCATCTTGATTTTCGGGTAAAACAAAGGACTCAGCTTTTTGCTTTTTTTCTTCTTCCTGAGATTTTTTTAATTCCCATCCAAAAAAATTAAACTTCATAAAATGATATACCTTTTAAATTCAATGCACATAATAAAACGCCTTCTCTAATATAAAGAAGGCGAGATAACTTTATTTATACTGAAAAAAGTTGCTATATTATAGAACTCCAAGATCAGCAGATATATCAATTTCCCAGAAATCATATGCAAATGTAACTGTAAATTCTTCTATAGCATCAACTGTCTCCCAGTTAAGTTCTATAGCAGAAAGATCTGTTGGAAAAATATTAGCAAATCTATATGATCTAATTGCTAATTGTTCAGGGCCTTTACTAAATTGTCTAACAATAGCAGTTGCTTGATAAGAAGCTGGTGCTGATGTTACACCAGAATTTTTTATGTTAGTTGCATGACCATTTATTGATGCTAACCAATGTTCCATAGATTTACGAATCATAAAGTCTTCATCATTTATTACAGTAATTGTCCAATTTTCAAAAGTTCTATTTCCTGCAACTTTTACTTTTCTCCCAAAATAAGGAACATCAATCGCACTAACTGTACTTTGAGGAATTGAAGTTGCTTTACACATAAAAGCCAGCTTTCTTTCAACTTGACTTGATGACAATGCACCAGCATCACCAATACCATTATTAGTTGGAACCGTAAGGTTAAGTGGAAGCGACAACTGAACTTGAAACAATGATGGTCTAGCACCACCAAAAGTTAATTGGTTCTTAAATTGATTAATATTAAATGTCATTTTTTTCTCCTAAGTGTTTTGATAATACTATTTATTATGCTTTTCCTACAATTTCAGAGAAATCCACACCAGTTCTAACAGCAACAAAGTTTAATTGTATAAAATTAATTGCTCTAGCAGGTTTAATATAAATGTCTCCTACAAATTCATTTCTATCAATCACTTCTCCAGTATTGTTTGTTCTATCACAAACAACTTTAAAATCATAAATTCCTCTTCTTGCTTGAACATCTCTCAAGAAAGGCTCAACAAGATTTCTGAATTGTTGTCTGGTAAATTCATCATTAAATTCAAAGAGCATGAACTTAGATGCAGTAGCAATAGCTTTTTCAAGAACAATGAACAATCTACGAACATTTATTCTATCAAATGCACTTGGTTTTGCTAATAATGTTTTATCTCCAAATAGAACAGTTCCTTGACCTTGCGTAGACATTACTGGATTTATTCCAGAAAGGTAAAGATCATCTCTTTCTGCTTTGAATGGATTGTATGCTAGTTTTATAACATTTTTTACATTCCCACGATTGTATCCAGCAGGCGACCACCAAGCATCGTTAGTAGTATCAGTGCGAACACAAAGACCAGCTACATCTCCGTTAAGTGGAAGCCATCTAAAAATATCATTATACTTGTCATATTGATATTTCCATCCAGAATCTAATACAGCATAAGATGAAGATGGTAATAAATTTCTAAATGCAATAGAATCTGCAACTTCACTACCAGCATTATCTACGACAGCATTTTTTGGTGGTGATGCAAACGCAACACAATCCATTCTACTTTCACATACATTGTTTATAACATATGTTATCTCTGTTTGTGTTGCCTCTCCTAATAAAACGAGAGAAACATCGACTAATTCTGCATTAGAAAATAAATCATATCCAGCAAGTCTATTTCCCAAAACAGTAGCATCGGTGCTAACATCATTAGAATCAACTCCACCAGCAAGTGTTATAGTAGTTGGTGCAGAATCAGCATTAAATGTGGTTGTTATATCACCACCCCAATTACTTGCGGCTGGATGATCCATCCATCTAATATAATCTGAATTTTTATTCAGTATATGCTTATAATTTGCAGTAGAACCATCTTCTTTCTTAGCATCAGATGCTTTTGACATAAATATATGCCTTTCTAGTATAGTTCCTCTAGTTCCAGTTATTTTGCCATCAACGTCAACTACTACAACATGAAGTTCATCTTTAGATCCACCAGCTTCAGAAACTTGCGTAGATGTGCTTGGAGCAATTCCAATAGCATCAGCATATTCCCATTTTGCAGTTAATGTTGCTCCAGCAAGTGCAGTATCTAATGCAGAATTTACAACAATTTCTTCATCATCAACAATACTAGTAACCACCCTTTCTTGCTTTGTACCAGAATGAATTAATATAGACCCAACTTCTAATTCGGTTGTAAATGCAGTTCCAACTCCCAGTAATGTTGTATCTCCAACTCCACCACTAACCGTTCCAGTCAATGTTTTTGAAAATGCTTCAGAGCTAGGACATACAGAAACTTTAATACTATTTCCCAATACACCAGCATGTTTAGCCGCAACTATACCAACAGCAGATTCTCCATTAGCATGATTAGCATCATAGTCATCATCATTTTTTATTAATATTCCAGTTCCATCAGCAGTAGCATTTCTTGCATCATCTCCTGCAATACGAACTATGCGAAGTTTATCACCATATGCTAAAAAATTAGCACATGTGAAAAATGCCGTTGCAGTTTCATTGTTTGGTTTACCAAATCTTTTAACTAATTGATTTTCATCACCAACTAAAACAACTTCGTTAATAGGCCCCCATGTTGCAACTCCAGCAAATGCTCCATCTGTAGTTGAAACGGCAGGTACAATAGTTGTTAAATCTTTCTCGGTTACTAGAACTCCAGGCGATACTTGAAATGCCATTTTTTTATCTCCTTGTGCTTAAAATATGAAAAATCATGATTTTAGATATATTTATAAAAAATCATATTTCAAATGATATTATGCTTATAAATTATTATTCATCATCCCAAGAATAACTACCTGTACTTAAAGGAAAAAATCCTTTATCTACTGGTTCCCATACATCTCCATCAGAATCTATAAATGATTCATTATCTATTGAACCATTATTTATAAATCCAAAAGGTAGTATTTCTTCTTCAACATTAGAATTGTTGTCTTCTATTATTTTTTTTCTAATATCAGTATCTGTTAATTGTTTAAATGGTAATTGTGCCGATAGCCAAGAAAATAAGACTAGAGACATTACCAAATCATCATGAGTACCAGCTTCAGCAGAAAATGTAGAATGTTTAGATACAAATGATGTTAATTCTGAAATAATGTCAAAATCTTCAATTATTAATTTATCATTCTCGATCATACTTTTTAAGTTTGCACATCCAATACTTTTTATTTGATGCGTCATTTTTACACCAAGTTTGGCATTTTTCTTAAATCCTGAAGATAATTTTTGACCACCTCTTCCCATATTTGTAGTAGAAAATATATTTTCATATTCAAGTTCTGAATGTAATATATTTACAATTTGAGTACCTATCGAATTTGTCTCAACCAATGCATAAGCATCATTATACATTCTACCTATATTATGAATTATTGTTGGATATACTAAAGGTGATATTGTATTATTATAGTATTTTGCAACAACTTTATATGGCGATTGCGTACAGTCTATAACAGTAAATGCTGAGTGATCTAATCCTTGACCTTCAGCAGTATCTACTGATATTACATATAGATGATTTTTAATTGGTGTTTCATACACATCTAAACCATCTATTCTTTTAATTGATTTTTTCCAAGTCAAAGTAGATAACTTCGAGGCTGATATTAATGTATTTGATGAGCCAAGAAAATCACAACCAAATTCTTGATCAAATTTTTCTTGACCTAATTGTTTAACTTGATCAGCAGCCCAAGCATCATCACGTCCTGGCACAACAGACCAGTGAGCTTCTATTGGTTTATATAAATTTCTACCATTAACTGCATCTGTCCAATACTTGTAAAATAAATTCATTCCATTTGGGGTAGATACCATAATAACCTTTGTAGTTTTACCAGAAGAAACAGTAGGGTATACTGAAGTAATAAATTCTTCTGCAATATTTTTTGGTACGAACGCAAACTCATCTAAGAATATAACATTGTATGTACTACCACGAGCCGCACTAGATGCAGTTGCAGCCGCTATCACCTTAGAACCATTTTCTAATTCTATGGATCCTTTATTCCAAGATACTATACCTTGTTGCATCCACAAAGGAATAAACTCATACGCTAACTGAAGTTTCGCTAAGATGTCTCTAGATGTACTAGCTTTATTTGCTAAGATTGCTATGTTTTGCATTGGCCCAAAAAGAACCGTCCAAAGAATATATGCAATAGTTACTGTAGATTTTCCAACCTGTCTAGGCAATTTTGCTATGGTAAACCTATTTTCTATATAAGAAGTTAATAATTCTTTTTGGAAATCATACAGATCAAACGGCACTAAACCTCTATCTACATGCACAATTTTCATATATTTTTGAATAAAATATATAGGATCTTTCATGCACCTGATTCTTTCTTCAATCTGTTCTTTAGTGAAGATAAAATCTACATTTGCGGCTTTTAGATTAGGATTTCCCTTATAGTTTCTTATACCATTTGGCACAATTTGTTGAAAAGCATCATTATTACTCATCTTCCTCTTTCTTTCTCATATTAGCTATAATTTCATCTAATTGTGCAGTATTGCCCACAAATAGATTATTATTTACAACATCAGGAGAATTTTTCTTAGCATTACCTTCTATCTTTGCTTTTTCCTTATGAGCATTAATTAGATCTCTTTGAGCAGATGCTATACTATTCACAAGGGTAGCAACCACTTCATATGCTCTTGGATGTTGACTTTGATCTGCAATCTGAACTAAGTTATTTAATGCTTCTATAGATCTTTCTGTAATTGTATAGATGTTAGTTCTAACATATTGATAATCAGTTTTTAAATCATCTGCTGTTTCTGGAGGTAATGCTAGTTGTTTTTCTTCAAACTCATCTATACGATTTATTGAAACTTCGGTAGATTTGAATTCACCTCTTTTTATTTCAGGATCTGCTATTTCTGGCTTAATAGTTTTTTCTTTAGACTCATCTACGGCAACAGACTTAATAGATTCTAAATCTTCTTCAGTTGCTATAAATTGATTTTCTTTTGATTCGTATTTTTTTATAATATCATCACTCATAATGTTTTATTTATTTCAATTTTGGTGCAGGAATATATTCTTCAGATTCAATAACTTCTGGTGTAATTGTATTATAGACTATAACATCTTGACCTGTTGCAGGATTTCTAAACTTTCCATCAAAAAAACCTTCATAAGTTTCTGTGTAGCCATAATCATCATTAATAGAAGCATTTGGTGGATTTGGCGTCACTGTAGCTCTACCAACTCTTGCTACAGCTTGTAGATCTGTATCATTTGTTGATTGAATGGTGGTAGAGTTATAAACATCGGTAATAGCTTTTGTAATGATATTTTTGTCTACGATTGGCCCATAGAAAATTGTTTTTATATCAAAATTTAAAGTAAAAACAATTTCTCTTCTTGATACCCAATCATCTTCATAATTATCAGATAAAGATACGCCAGTAAGAATAATAGGAACATCATCTTTATAGCTCATTTCAGAGATACTATTCAGAGTTATAGTAAATGCTGGAGTAAACCACGGTAATATTTGTTCTAAGATTTGATTTGCATCATCAATATATTTTGAAAGAATTGAAACTTCCATTCCGATAGTGTATGGAACACCTTGATATTGTCTAGATACCTTGTTGTTTACATCTCTTATTTCTTTTACATTTTTTCTTATTGTATTTAATTTTCTTTCAGAATCATATGCTATAGAGGTAATTTGAAAACTCATTCTGGGTAGTTTAATAGAGTAGCCTCTTTTTATATCAGCACCACTACTTAATCTAGCTAAGTATCTTTCAGCAGGCCCATAAGCTAACGGCACTTTAAGTCTCTCTATTTCATTACCATTTTCTGCTCTTTTAACAACAAAAATGTTTGCAAAGATAGAACCAAAACTTGCTACAATCTTTCTTAGTGTGTTATGATAAAATGGATCACCAAACATTATTCATCCTCAGAAAATGGATTACTTTCACTAAAATCTATGACAACAAAACTTTTATTCTGTGCAGAAAAGTCGTCTTGAATATCAGAAGTGTCGATTGCTTGTGTTAGTATTGCTTCTACACCAGAGGTATTCCCTTTTACCACACCGTTTTCTGGCAAAAATGATTGAAATAAATTTTTAACTTTTATTTCAGTATCTGAAACATATTCTACAAAGTTAGCTCTTGCTGTAGCACCTATTGCAGAATCGCCTTGATAAATTATTTCGTTATCTGTAAATTCTCCAGTAGAATTTTCTATAGAAAGTAAAAAGAGTTCTGACATATCATTTCCAATGTCATCAACTTCTTCGATGCCAGTAGAAATACTTTCATCTTGAGCTGTAAATACTTCACATTGTATGTCGTAAGTATAGAATTCGCCTAAGTTATAAAAAACAGAGTCTTCTTTAACAAATCGTATTTCATATAGATCATCTGCTGTACTCATTGGTAGATAAATTAAATCACCTTCTCTTGGTCTTTCTAACTCTTTACCAAAAGTTTTAACAAAACTATTTCTAGAAATTGTAAAAGTTATTTGATTTTTAATTTCTACACCAAACTTTCTGAATATGTCACCGTCACCTTCAAAACCATCTGAGTTTTTGATATAAACTTCAATATGATGATAATCATTAAAATATGATAATGGATCTTCTCTAAAAGTTGAATCTATTTTTTCTATTTGTCTAGGAATATAAACAGCATCTATCGCATGAATTTTGATAGCTTCTTCTACTAAATCATTAACAAGTTTTTGCTCTTGTTTTTGATGATATAAGTTAAAATATTTGTTACTAGCCACAATTCATTTCCTATAATACTGCCGTTAGTGTATTTATGTTAGCCAACAATAAAGTCTGGCGGCAACTGAAATTCCATTTTTAATCGTTCTTGTAATTTTTCCAATTCTTCAGTTGCTTCATCATATATTTCTTTTCCATTTAGGGTAGTACCTCCAGGCAACTGTATTCCACTAAATTTCTTTAGGTTTGTTCCCCATTGTTGCTTAATTAAACTACATGCATATTGTTTTACAAATTCATCTGAGTATACTTCTGTATATTGTGCTGGATCTAAAGCTACCCATGCTTCTAATATTATCCATTGATCAACAATCCAATCTTGAAGATCTATGTATACTCTATCTGTTTTTCTATTGAATCTGACTCCTTTTTGTCCCCTAAACATGAATTCCCACATACTAATATATCTTTGATATATATCATATGTAACTAGATCGGTAGATGCTAGATTAAACATATTGTTCAAAGCAAATTGATATTGAAAGTCGAACATACCACCAAGATTCCCACCAATAGTTGAAGATTCTTGTGGTATAATATTTGTAATACTAATAACTTTTTGACCAACATTAATATACTTGTTATCGATGTCTCCAATAACTATTGCAGAATCTGAATTTAATATTTGACCAGTTTCTGTGTTGTTTTCGATTGAAATTGTTTCACCTTTGGTAAATTCTTTTCCATTTTGTGATCTAAAACGAATTGTTTTTCCATCTAGAGATTTATCATACGCAACAGCAGTAGCACCACTTGTTTGTCCTGTGATTATGGAACCTCTAGTTATATCTTCTGAATATGCAGTTTGAAGTGTCATTGTAGATGCAGTTATTTGATAATGTAAATAACATCGTTCAACACCATCAAAATGATAATCTCTAAAATACATTAATGCTTCATCAATTCTATCTTCTATTTGATCATCATCCACATTTATATCAATTACTGGTGCGCCTAATTTTCTTAAACACCAATGTATTAATTCTTTTCTTGAACTAAGTCCGACTATACTTGATGATGGTGGAGATGCTGGAGTAGCTACATCTATTAAATGAGTAACTAAAATAACTTCATCGGAATCTATTGATGCATTAAATGTAATTGTTTTATCTAAAATGGTGTAGTCGTTTGTTGCACCAACATTTTGTAAAATACCATTTCTAAATACTTGTTCAGTATTTGGACTTGGACTATTTGTTATAGTATATGTAGTATCATTAACTCTAACAGCTTGTTCTCTAATTACATATGTTTGTGACATGATATGCTACCTATATTTTTATAATATAATTTAGAATTAAATGTGGTTGTGTATAATCACCAGAAGTCATAGAATCATCGCCACTAACACCCGAAGTTGTATCACCTACTAAGCCATCAAGACCGTGACTATGGGAACCATCACTACTTGAATTTGCCGAATAATTTGGCACATTGATACTAAGTGTTACTGGATGTGTATGATCACCAACACTTTGAACAGCTTGATGTCCACCAGCAGTATTTGTTAAATATGATGGAGATAAATCTCTTATTACATATCTACCAGTTCCAGCACCTCCAGTTTCTGCCATATTAAGTCCGTGTGTGTGAGCACCCCCACCACTAGTATCGCCAGATGCATTAAAAGCTCCATGATCGTGTGATATGCTAGTATCATGCGATCCGTCGCCAGTTATAGCTAAAGTTCCAAGTCCATGATAATGTGCTGGCACTGAATGATCGTGAGCTATAAGTCGAGAGCCTTCTGTTAATCCTTCATTATCACCTAAAGCATCTGAAGTTCCTTTTCCAATTACTGTACGTCTTCTTAAATCTGGCGTATTGAATGTTGTAGAACCATCTCCAGAGCCATAAGTGTCACCAACTATTGAATATAGATCTGAATAAATTGTTCTTGATACTGCACTACCATCACATATTAACCAACCAGTAGGAGCTGAAGAACCAGCAAAAGAAATAACTGACCCTGTAGGCACACCAGTTTGTGCTTGTAATGTGGTTATTGTTGGTGAAGAAATATTACCAGAAGCATCAACAGAAAATAATGCAGTTCCAGAACTATCTTGAGCTTCAATTAAATTTGCAGTTTGACTTACAGCACCTTTTACAATAAGTGTCTTTCTCGAATCTGAATCTGAAGTAACTTTTAATTGAGCATCTGGCACTGAACCAGAATTTATTGAAATTCCACCATTGTGTGCAATAATTATTCTATCTTCATTATTACTTGTAAATATTATTGAACGATTTGTGTCTCCTGAAAATAGATGAATTTTACTTCCAGCAGTTTGTTCAGTACCACTTGGATGTCCAGTCTCGTTTAATATTCTTAATACATTTCCATCTTTCCCATTAAATGATACAATATTTAATGTGTTAGCTCTAATTGTATTTTGAGATCCGTAATGAACCATTCCCCCAACAAAAAGTGTATTGCCTGGATTGTTACATACTACAGTACCAGTAAAAGTTTTTTGTCCTGCAATAGTTTGATTTGTAGCTGTTACTATACCAGATTGAGTTGCACTAGCTATTGGTAAATCACTATTAACCCAATTAGCACCATTATATTTTAAAAATTGTCCATCTACTTCAGATGCTAAAGATACATCTGTAATATCATTTAAAACTATGTTAGATAAATCACTTTGCAGAGTATCAATCTCACCTTCAGCAGTTGTTAGTCTACCATCTATAGCAGTAACATCAGTTTGAAGTGTATCTATTTCACCTTCAGCAGTTGTTAGTCTACCATCTATAGCAGTAA
>Ga0129342_1000007_pt1 | contig 65413 bp, 63 predicted proteins | sample CPBDNA_5_FD_94426 | JGI IMG/M metagenome (GOLD analysis project Ga0129342, IMG submission 94426) | Freshwater to marine salinity gradient microbial communities from Chesapeake Bay, USA - CPBay_Sum_15_0.2_DNA | ecosystem: Environmental > Aquatic > Marine > Coastal | place: USA: Chesapeake Bay...
TGGATGAATAGCCGTTGAATAAAATTGAGTAGTGACCATATTATCATTTTTCATAGTAAATGTATTTCCACCATCTGTAGTCAGAAACACGCCACCGTCATTTGACATAAGTATTTTATCACTATCAATAAACACTATGTTATGGTGATCAGCATGAACGTAAGGCAAAGAGAATCCTGTACCACGCCACTCTGAAATTTCAGTCCAACTCTCTCCAGAGTCCGTAGATTTGTGTATTGATTGCGCTCCAGCAGCATATATTGTATTAGTATTGTTTGGGTCTACTCCTAAGAATCCCCAATAGTCCATTGAGCCTTGGTAGTCACCAAATGGATTTCCATTTTCATCAAGTCCAATTGATTTTTGAGTCCAAGTAAGTCCTGCATCTTCAGATTTTCCTAGCCAAGTAATATAACCAGTACTTGCATTTTCGAACATAGCATACAAAACATTCGGATCGCTTGGTGAAACATCAACAAAAGTTCGATCAAATTGACCTAGTGCACCAATAGTGTATTGAGAAAAAACAGTACCATCATCACTATAAAAGATTTGACCACCACCATCTCCAAAAGTATTTGTTCTAGTACCAACAATTAATCTATTATTAGAATCTAATTCTAAATCTGTAACATGGTGTCGTGAACCCGCTTCTATTTCTCCAAGAACCTCATTCCAGGTAGCGCCACCATCAATTGATTTATATAATCCATTAACACCTGTGTATTCTCCTTGAGATTCTGATCTTCCACCTCCAACATAAACAGCTCCAACACCACCTTCATCTCTAACTATTATAGTATCAATCCACTTAAAATCTGTTGATGAAGAAAGTTGATTCCATGTGGAACCTCCGTCTGTAGTTTTCCAAACACCTAATCCTTTTAGGCCCATTCCTCTTTTTTCTCCAGTTCCAATATAAATGATGTTAGCATCTGTTGGGTCTGTTGCAACACTAGTAATATTTAATGTATCCCAAAAATCAGAAACTTTTGTCCATTCAGAACTTGCATTTTCAATATTTGTTATTGACCAAAGTCCACCACTTACTCCAGCAGCCCATACTTTATTGTTAGAGCTAAAATTTCCGTCTAGCATTAAGGCTCTAGTTCTTCCAGCTTGTTTGCTTGGTCCTCTTTCTGTCCAATTGATTTCAGTTTGTCTGTTTAAATATGAGCGAGAATTTAGTTTGGCATCTCTAAGTTTAATTGCATCTAAAACTCTTTCGGAAGGAACAGAGTTTGTGCTTGGATCTCTTGTCATCAAAAAATCATGATAATTTTTTAAATCGGGTCTAAGTTTTTTCGGAAGGCTTTTTACATAACTTCTTTTAAAGGATTTATCACTTAAATATTCTGCTAAATACTTTTCATTTTTAATACGTTTATTTTCATAGTAGATATTACTTAACGGCTCAAAAGAGATAGTTAAAATTAAAATTGCTACTAATATATATGTAATTTTTTTCATTTTTTTACTCATTAATTAAAATATATGCTCCAACAGCATCATTAATTGTAATTTCTCCACCATCAACATCAAGCATCAAACTACCACTACCTCCAACTGATGCATCTAGATTAATATCTACTGATGTATCAACCGAACCATTAAAAGTAAAGTTTACGGTTGCAATTACCCCATCACCATCATTTGATGGAAGATCACTTGATAAAGATGATGTATAAATGATAAGTCTATTTGCTCCAGGATTACTAGTGACGACTAATAATGGATCTGAATCGCCTTTCAAAAAATCTCCTGCTTTTACACTGTCATAGGTTATTAAACTATTGTCGTAAAATATTACAACTTGGGCAGCAGCCATTCCTGATACTCCAAGAACTTTGACGTCAATAGGTATAGATGACCCTGAAGTTGTTTCAATATACTTAGGATCTAAAACTATTGCAGGTGTTTGTATATCATCAACAGTTATGTACCCTGACAGAACATTGGTATCTGAACCACCTTCACCAACAACTGATAATGTCACATCGAAGTTTCCAGCTGTAGTGTAGGTGTGAACAGGATTCTCATCAGTGCTAGTATTGCCATCACCAAAATCCCATACCGAGGTATTGTATCTTAAAGATGAATTTGAAAACTCTACCCTTAAATCTTTCTTACCTGAAGTTGGTTCTCCTGTAAATAACGCTGTGGGAGGGCTAGCTGATACAATAATATAGTTTGAACGAGTTGAAATATCCTGCCCGTTTGGTCCAGTCGCAGTTAATGAAACTGTATAAGTTCCAGCATCATTATAAGTATAAGATACTAATTGTCCAGATGCATCTAATATTCCGTCTCCATTAAAGTCCCAATCATGCGTAGCGGTATTTGTAGATGAAGAAGTAAAGCTTACAGTTAATGGTGCGCTACCACTTAATGGATTTGCAGAAAAAATAGCAACAGGCGGATCATTGCTTGGACCTGGACCTGAATCTTCTCCACCGCCTCCACCGCCTCCGCAGTTAATTATAAATAATAATAAAAAAAATGATAGTAATTTTTTAGACATTTATTAATGTACAATGGAAATAGATTTGACATCAATGCTAAAATGAACTTTGCAGAAAAAATCAAATTTGTGATATTTTGACATTTCTTGATAATAAGTAATCAAAAAGAAAATTAATACAGAGCTCATTAGCGCCGACAACTTCAGGAGGGGAAACGCCTTTTTTTGACCAAAGGTTATTTAATAACATATTTACAGTTGCAGAAGCTGTATAGCCAGTAGTTCGAGCCATTGAAGAAGATTTTGAAAGTATATCCATTTCATCATAAAGATGATAATGGATATTTTGTTCAGCACCATAAATATTAATATCTAATACTGTGAATTCTGGCTCATTATTTTCTAGCTTCCATTCAGTAAATAATTTTTCAACAGTATGGTCAAAATTATCTTCATCAAATAAATTTTTATCAATCATAGATTGCATTAATGAAGCATGTCCAGGGTATCTTAAGGTTTTTTCTTTCATATTTGGTATGTGTGACATTGTGGTTAATAAAGAACGTAGACCATCAGTATTGAATGCTTCTAACATTCCAACATTATCAATTTTTAGCTCTTCGATATCTGATAGCGCAGGTTTTATTTCCACTTTAGAATTAATCATCATTCTTGCAGGTCGAGTATATTCTTCAATGACATCTATGGGTGAAAATGGAGCTTTGTAATTATATGGAGGTAATGGATTTTTTGGTAAGCCTCCTACCATATAATCAAAGGAATTCACTTTAATTTTTTCATTCCAATATCCAAGTAAAAAATTTGGTATACCTGGAGCTACGCCTGCATCTACAACGGCACAAACATCATTTTCTATTGCCAAATCGTTAAGCGAAAGGACATTCTCTGGAGAAAAAGATATATCAACAACATTTTTTCCACTCTCTATAATTAAACGTAAAGCTTCAAATCCTAAAAATCCTGGTACAGCCAAAAGCACGATATCAGCATCAGCTATCCATGTGCGAAAATTTTCTTTATCTTGAATATCTATTTTTTGTATATGTATTGATTGGTCTTCATTTTTGATTTTATTTAATAGATCTATATTGGTGTCACCAAGATGAAGTTCAAAATTTTTGGATAAATCAAGTGCCATTGTTTTCCCTACAAGACCAGCACCTACTTGGAAAATTTTTTTCATTGAAAGTTGCGGGATAGACGGGACTCGAACCCGCGACCTCCGGCTTGACAGGCCGGCGTTCTAACCAACTGAACTACTACCCCAAATTATTTTTTGCTTAACAAAGCCATTGGAATTATAACCAAATAGCCGGCTAATAAAAGTAGTGGAGAAATAACTAAGCTTTGAAAACTATCTACTTCTCCTGAATACATTATCAAATAACCCACAATTATAACGAAAACTCCAACACCAAACAAAACATAATTTTTTCTTTTGTATGGCCATGAAAACTGTAAAGTTTTTTTATTTTTGTTTTCCATAATTGGAAAGTTAATTGCGATAATTGTTGTTTGCAAAAATATTATTACATCCATTGATTTGAAATATGAAATAAGGTAATTTCTACCCCTCAGATGAAAGAAATAAATACTACCTTATCTATAGCAATAACAATACTTATTATTTTTGGTACAAGTATACTTTCAGTAAATAATCGTGAAGTAAATTCATCTGTCATAACTATTGAAAAAGGTATGTCATTAAATTCAGTTTCTAATTTATTATTGGAAAATGAAATTATAGTAAATCAAAATATATTTAAGCTAAAAGTTATCACCAGAGGCTTAGCATCAAAAATCCCAACCGGTAGATTTTTAATTGATGGAAAGATATCAGACGCTATATTAATTGATTTAATTTTTAATAAAGGTCCTATAAAATTAAAACTAACAATACCGGAAGGTTCGCAATCAAAAAATCTCTTCAAAGATATTAATACATTACTGAATACAGATTATGATTTTAATAAATATTTTAATTCAACCGAGATTTTAGAACAATATAAAGTGGATGCTTCATCGCTTGAAGGCTATCTTTATCCAGATACATATTATTTATATCATGATTCATCTCCAGAAGAAATTATAGATATTTTGTTGTCAGAATTTTGGAAAAAATTTGATGAAAATTTACAAGATAGAGCGAATCAATTAGGATTTTCGGTACATGAAGTTGTAACTTTGGCGTCGATTATTGAAGGAGAAGCGATGCTTGATAGTGAACGAAGTACAATTTCTTCAGTATATCATAATAGATTAAAAATTAATATGAAACTACAAGCCGACCCAACGATACAGTATATAATACCAGGTCCTCCAAAAACATTATCTAATAGAGATTTAAGAATTGAGTCTGATTACAATACGTATCAGAATTATGGGTTGCCTCCTGGGCCAATAAACAACCCAGGCATTGCATCAATTAAAGCAGCATTATATCCAGAAGATACCAATTTTTTATTTTTTGTTGCACAAGGAGATGGGTCGCATTCATTTACAACGAATGAAAAAGATCATGAAGAGGCAAAAAAGATTTATAAAATTAACAAAAGAAAGAATAGATGAAGTTACAAGATTTAAATACTCAACAACTAAAAGCAGTCCAAACAGTAAATAAACCTGTTCTAGTGTTTGCTGGAGCAGGAAGCGGAAAAACAAGAGTACTTACTTATAAAGTTTGGCATTTAATCAAAGAAAAGCTTTTTAAACCAGAAGAAATATTAGCATTAACCTTCACCAATAAAGCCGCTGCAGAAATGAAATTAAGAATTCAAGAAAGCATATCTTGCGATGGAGTAAATGTTGGAACATTTCATTCAATAGGTGCTCGCATGTTAAGAATGCACATCTCAACATTGGATGAAGGATATAATTCTAGTTTTACTATTTACGATACTTCCGATCAAAAATCTGTTATTAAAGAGGTTGTTGAAAATTTGAATCTTTCTGAATTTAAAGAGCTCAACGTCCGTTTCTTGAAAGTTCAAATTGATAAGTTTAAAAATGATAATCTTTCAATTAAAGATGTAGAATCCAAAGCTCAAACATTTGAGGATGAAAAAATTGTTGAGGTTTATAAGGCATATTGTGAAAAATTAAAATCAAACAATGCCCTAGATTTTAATGATTTAATTCTACTCCCAATTCGATTGTTAAAAGAAAATGCTAAAATTTTAAATTTTTATCAAAGCACATGGAAATATGTATTAGTTGATGAATTTCAAGATACCAATTCACCACAATTTGAAATTGTATCTTTACTGGCTGGAAAACATCAAAATATTACTGTAGTTGGTGATGATGACCAATCCATTTATGGTTGGAGAGGAGCTAATATTGATAATATCCTTACCAACTTTCAGGACACATTCTCAAAAAACATTGAGATTAAGCTTGAAAAAAATTATAGATCAACTCAACGTATTCTTGATGGGGCTTGGTCTGTTGTTTCAAATAATAAAAATAGAGCTGAAAAGAAGTTGGAAGCAACAAGAGGAAAAGGAGAAAAGATTTCACTGATTTCCACTGGAAGTGATGAAGAAGAATCAAATGCTATATGTGATGCAATTAAGTCTGAAATAAAACTTAATAAAAGCACTTTTAAAGATTTTGCAGTTTTATACAGAACAAATGCACAGTCAAGATCCATAGAGCAAGCGATGGTAAAAGAAGGAATTCCATATAATATTGTAGGTGGGACGAAATTTTATGATAGGAAAGAGATTAAAGATGTATTAGCATATTTAACTTTGGTGACAAATAGTAATGATGATGTAGCTCTTAGTCGTATTATTAATTTTCCTGTAAGAGGCATCGGAGAAAAATCAATAAAAATGTTTGCTAAGTTAGCATCCAAAAAGAAAATTTCACTTTTTGATAGTCTTGAATTTTGTAGAGATTTGAAATTAAGAGGAAAGCAACAAGATTCAATTGAAAGTTTTCATGCCTCAATCAAGAAATTTAGTAGGTTGCTAGAAACTCTTGACCCTAAAGAGTTATTAAGAACTTTATTAGAAGAGTTTAATATTGAAAATTATTATAAAAATAATCCTGTTGAACAAGATCGATATGATAATATTCAAGAGCTTAAAGCATCTGTCGATAAATTTTCTGATCAAGTTGGTGGAAATTTAAGAGACTTTCTCCAAGAAATTTCACTGTTTACAGATATTGATGAATGGGATGATAAAGATAATTCTATTACACTAATGACTGTACATGCAGCAAAAGGTCTTGAATTTCCAACCGTATTTATCACTGGACTTGAACAAGGACTTTTCCCACTAGTTAGAATTGATGATGGACCCGATCAAATGGAAGAAGAAAGAAGATTGTTTTATGTTGCGGTGACAAGAGCTATGGATCAGGTATACCTTTTAAATGCAAAATACAGAAGAAGATTTGGAGCTATGAATACCACATCATTTGTTCAATCAGATTTTTTAAATGAAATTGATGAAGATGTAATAAAAGTTAAATCTTATAAATCAGTTTATACTCGAAGAATTGTTGGTACTGGAGATCAGAAAAAAATTCAAATTTCAAGAACAGTTACAGAGTTTGATGACTTTAAAATTGGAGATCAAGTTCAACATAATCTCTTTGGAGTAGGCACCATTCTTGTTTTGAGTGGTTCAGGTGAAAATCAAAAAGTTGGTGTTGAATTTGATGGTGGTTTAAGAAAAAAATTAATTGTTAAGTACGCTCGTTTAAAAAAAATAGATTAAAAAATCTATTTAGTGTAATTTGATGTATGCAGAATTTAATACCATGTAGATTTCATATAGAAGTTGAGGCTGTCCTCAAAAGTGAAGGATTGAGAGCTACTAAACAAAGGCTCGACATTTGGGATGAACTTTGTTCTACAGATAGTCATCGTGATATTGAAACCATTCTTATTGATCTCAAAAAAAATAAAATTAATGTTTCAAGAGCCACATTATATAGAACAATTGATGTATTTGTAAAACATAATCTTTTAAAGAAAATAACATTAGATAGCGGAAAATTTCTTTATGAGCACAATAAAAAAACAATTACTCCAAATCATGATCATATTGTCTGCGAAGATTGCGGAGAAATATTTGAATTTTACGATAATAAAATTCCCTCAATCGAAAAGAAAATTGCTGATGACTTAAATATGAGCCTTACAAAACGCATACATCAATTATCTGCTACTTGCAAAGATAGTAATTGTGCACATTCAAAAAATTAATTAGATGAAATCCATTCTTATTTCAAATATGGTTGCTGATATGAGGCTCCAAGGATTCTATTTATGTTTAGAAAAAAAATCACTGAAGAAAAAAGACGGTTCAACCTATTTAAATTTACTTTTGCAAGATAAGTCGGGTTTAATTAGAGCACGAATATGGGATAATGTTCAAAAACTTTCTAAAAAGTTTAGTAATGGAGATCCCGTAGCTGTAAAAGGTGTAACATATCAATATGGAGAAAATGTATTAATCAAAATTGATAATATTTCTCGTGCTAATGAGGAAAAATATAAAAAATATGGATTCGAAGCATCTGACTTGATTCCAACTTCTAAAAAAAATTCAAGTGAACTATGGAAAGAATTGACTAAAGAAGTAAACTTAATTTCAAAGAACCATTTGAAAAAAGTCACAAAAAATATTTTAATAGACCATAAGGAAAAGTTTAAAGTTTATCCTGCTAGCATCTCATATCATTACAATTATCAAAATGGCTTAATTGAGCAAACAGTATCACTTTTAAAAATTGCAAAGCAAGTTGGTTCACATTATGATATTGATATAGATTTGTTAATATCCGGAGTATGCCTTCATCAGATTGGTAAGCTTTATTCTATTAATCTTGGTTCTTCTATCTCTAAATCAAATCATAAATCTTTAGTTGGAAATGCTATACTTTCAAGAGATATTGTTAATAAATATATTTCTGAAGTTAAAAATTTTCCGGATGATGATAAGCTTAGTTTAGAACATTTAATTTTATCATATCAAGGAAGAAAAGAGTGGCAAAGCCCTGTAGAGCCTCAAACGCTTGAAGCAATATTATTACATTCTATCAATTTTATAGATTCTAAAATTAATTTTATGAGAAGAGATGAATCATAAAAAAATTTATGTTTCACTTTCTTTTCTAGCTTCCATTGTTTTTACACAAGAAAGTATTCCTTTTGATATTTCTAAACAATTTGCAGTCCCTTTAGAAAACAATCAGCTTATTTGGAATTCTGATATATCGTTTAACAATTTGCTGATTGATAAATCTTCTAAAAACTTTAAAAACAAATTTGAGAAATTAAGCTTCGAAGCACTTCCTAAAGATTCATCTTATGTGAAAAGTAAATTCATTTATGAATTTGGTGATTATGGATATGATAAATTGAGTGTTGGATTAAAAAAGCACTCTCCAAATGAAACCTTTCAATTTTCAGGATCAAAGAAAAGTTATTTTGGTCAGTATTCAGAATTTTCAAATGCGGAAAACCCTCCATTAAGTTTATTCTATCAATTTGATTATTCAAAAAAATTTGATAAAAATAAACTGTATTCCTCTGTTGGATACTTTAGGGAAGAATCACAATTTAACTTTAACTCTACTGAATTTGACTCGTCTTTAAATAGTGAATTTTCTGATTTTTTGTCACTAACAATTGGAAATAAATTTATTAAAAATGATTATAATTTTGATTTACAATTAAATCACGTAAGTAAATTTGAATCCTTAAGTCTTAATGAATATGGGATTAATAACAAATATGATTTGGAAAGAAATAGATTAAAAGCTTCAATTCAAAAAAATAACTTCTTAGCTCTAAATGTTATTTTAAATAATAGTTATTATTTTGATGAAAGATCTTCAAATGGATTTTCTTTAAATGCCTTAACCATCACTACACAATATCATAACTTTCCAACACCTTCAGGAAGTTCCTATCCAGTTGGTGAAATTGTTTATGGCATTGATTTAATTGAAGACAGTGTCAAGCCAAATATCTACTATAAAAATATATTTGGAAATCTTGATGTAGTTTTTAAAACAAGGAATCAGCATTCGATGGTTCTTTTTGATGTTTATGATTTTGAAGGTAAGGAAAGATTCAGAGGAAATAAAGTTGAAGAATGGAAAAACTTATCACTTACATATTATTTTAATACCAAAATAGATTTCTCAGCTTCTTTAAAGTATGTTAAGGCTAGTAATATTATTGTACCAATTGAATTGGGAGAGGTTACCATTCCAGAATCTGATAGATATGAGTTTATTGATGATAATATGATGTCTATTCAATCAAACTTTAAAATTCCATTGCAGTATGGTTCATTAAATTTTAATCATTCCTATAATTTTTATGATAGTCTAATAAGTTCAAATAGAAAGCATATTCTTAGACTTGATTATTTATATAATTTATCATTGGTTAAAAATAATCTGGGGATAAATGGAAAGTTGAGCTTAGAATACATGTCAAAAAATAATTCTGAAATGTGTTTTAATTACTTTAAAAATATGCCAGAAAGAAGAAATAACATAGATTATGATGATTATATTAATATTTCTTTAAATGCCGATATCTCTATATCTGATGTAATACTTACTGTTAAACTTCAAAATGCATTAAATAAGTTTAGCACAGATGAAGACTACTCATTAAGAAATCATGAATATTTTAACCCAATAAGTAGTCTATTGACATTTGGTATTATCTGGGAATTTGATGATTAGATTTTATACTCTAAAGTAAAATTTACACTTCTTCCTGGCTCAGGATATCCAATTGTAGATATGTATTCCTCATCTAACAGGTTATCTACTGTTAAATTAAATGCTACTACGTCTCTTCCTTGAAAGTTGAAAAGATTCGAAACACCAAAACTAAGTAATCCATATGATTTATCATCCACTTGTTCTGCAAATGATGACTCATATTGCAAGATTCTATTTCCAGTTAATTTATAATTGAGCGAATAATGGGTTGTGTTGTTTTGTTTATAAACCATTAACAGGCTAGCTGAATTATCAGGAACATATAAGAGTTTTTTATCAATATCTTTGTCTAAGGATTCATACACATTATATGATAATTGCATTTGCAAATTTGAAAACTCTTTAAAATACTGAATATTATATGAAGTTCTTTCAGCTGATGATACATTGATTGGAATATATTTAAATTCTTCATTTGGCTGCCATACTATCAAATCTGTATAATCTTTAATTGAGGTAGTGAGTTTAATTTTACCTAAAAAAGACTGATTTGACATTGAAAATGCGAAATATTGACTTTCTTCAGGCTTTAGCTTTTCATTTCCTCCACTATACAGACCGTCAGGCCAAAACAAATCATTCATTGTTGGAAATTGAAATGAAGAACCTACATCTAAATTAAAATTAAAAGAACTATTTGAACTATCAAATTGGTTTAAGGCTTCAAATCCTAAGTTAAATGTAGATTTTTTATTTTTGTCTCTTGAATCAAATCGTACTGACGGAGATAATTTATAATCTTTTTCAATGTTAACATAATTACCAGATAATGTATAAGAAGTAGTTTTTAATTCGCGTCTATTAAGATCAGTGCTATCGACGCGTTCTGTTTTTTGGGTAAATGATGCTTCGTAATTTAATGAAGGATTTATTGAATGTTTTCCATCAACTTTAAATAATGAATATTCTAATTCATGTTCACTAAGTGTTGGAAAAGACCCATTAGAATCATCATAAACTTGATTATTATCTGATCTATTCATCGAAATGTTTACTGAGCCTTTTTTAAAAAATTTATTAAATGATAATGCAAATAGTTCAAAGTCATCAGTTCTCGTTGCGCTATCAGATGGAAAGCTAGTGCTTCCAGCTACTCCGCGAGTATTTTCAGTTTTCAGAGAAAACATATTTACTATAAAATCATCTCTAACTATAAATTGTCTATCAACAGCTAGAAAAAATTGATCTAAATAGTTGTTCGATCGCCTAATTCTTTGTCCATTAATCGAATCATTAAATTTATAATTACCATCATAAGATGTTTTACCGAACATTATATTCCTTTTTGATGTTGATCTATTTATGGAATAATTTGCTCCATATTGTGAAAATCCAAAATCACCAACACTGAAAAACACATTATTTTCTGTTACGTTGTTATTAATATTTAGCGAACCATCTATAGAGCCAGAACCATATTTGGTCCCTGAGTTCAGTCTATAGTTGACAGATTTTAAAGCAAAGGATGGCAAGGTAGAAAGATCAACTTGTCCATTCATTGCATCTGTTAAATCAACGCCGTTAAAAAGCACTTTAGTATGTCTTGCAAATCCACCATCAAATGATGCTGATGTTACACCAGCATATCCACCGTAAGTTCTCATCTCAAGTGATGGAATCTGATTAAGAGAACCACCTCTAGAATAACTTCCTAAATTATTTATAGATGTCTTATCCTCTAAATATTGGTCATTATTAGAGCCGTATACATCAACTGATTCAAGTTCAATATCTTCATTTAACAGTACAATTGATTTTCCTTTAATTTCATTTACTGCAAGTGAAGCCTTTTTGAATCCTATTCTTTCAAAAGATAATTGCGCAGTATTAGATGCATTAATTGTAAATACGCCACTGAAATCTGTAATTACCCAATTTTTCTCATCAACATTTGAATTAATCTCTTTAATGATAACATAAGGTATAGGTTCACCAGAGATATCTTTCACTAAACCTGTAAATGACTGCCCTAAAAGATTGGTGAGAATTAAGGCAAAAATTATATATGATTTTTTCATCATACTTTCCTCCGAAGTTTATTTTACATTTACAAATAAGGTCTCCTGGCTTATACCTAAAACGATTTAATTCCTTCTCCAACAATGTTGAATGGTTATTATTAAATCTCAGTAATTACAGTAGCGGGGACTGCTAAAGTTTTACACTTTATTCCCTACATTTGCTACAAAACTTTAAACTTTATTTTGTATAATGTAAATGATTATTTATAAATTGTTATATGTCCAAACATGATATCAGTCACCTTAATAACTTAACACTAATATTAAATGCTAGTTATTTACCTTTAGGCGTATGTAGTTCTAAGCGTGCAATTTGTTTATATTTTTTAGATAAAGTAGATATCTTAATGAATTATGATCATCGTATTCATTCTCCTTCAATGGAAATGAAAGTTCCTAGTGTAGTTAAATTGAAGAAATATGTCTCTTTCAATAGTCTAGATGTTGTTTTAAACCGGAAAAATTTGCTTTTGAGAGACCATTCTTCTTGTCAGTATTGTGGTTCTAAATCAAACTTAACTATTGATCATATCATACCTAAACAAAAAGGTGGAAAAGACTCTTGGGAAAATTTGATTATTGCTTGCTCTCCTTGCAATTCAAGGAAAGGAAATAGAACTCTTTTTGAAGCAAATATGAAGCTGATGAAAGTTCCAAAAAAACCAAATAGATTTATGTATTTTAATCAATATATTAATCAAAAAAATAAGGGATGGAAAGAATACCTTTTTCAAAATAAAAATTAGTTTATGAAAAAAAGAATTTTAAGCGGTGTACAGCCCTCTGGTCAACTTCATATTGGAAATTATTTTGGAATGATAGAAAGGATGATTCAATTTCAAAATGAATCAGATTTATTCTGCTTTGTAGCAAATTATCATTCAATGACTTCAATTAATGATAAAGTCAAACTTGAAGAAAATACCCGAGAAGCATTTATTGATCTCTTAGCTCTCGGAATTAACCCAGATCAATCGACATTTTGGGTTCAATCACACGTCCCTGAAGTAACTGAGTTAGCTTGGATTTTGTCAAACTTTGCATCAGTAGGTTTGATGCAGAGATCAACCTCTTATAAAGATAAAATAGCCAATGGCTTAAAACCAAATATGGGTCTATTCTCATACCCAATTCTAATGGCATCCGATATTTTATTATTTCAATCTGAGATAGTACCTGTTGGCAAAGATCAAACGCAACATCTAGAAATGACAAGAGATATTTCCGTCAAATTTAATAACTCATTCGGAGAAATTTTCACGATCCCGGAAATAGAAATAGATAAAAGTAATGAGGTTGTAATTGGAATAGACAATAAAAAAATGAGTAAATCATATAATAATACTATTCCTATTTTTGCTGATAATGACACTATAAAAAATCAAGTAATGAATATTGTTACTGATTCTGCTGGATTGAATGAACCCAAAGACAAAAATACACCTTTATTCAAGATTTACACATTATTTCTAAATGATGAATCTAAAAAAGAACTTTCAGAGAGGTACGATACTCCCGGTTTAAAATATATGGATATTAAAAATGAACTAATCGAAACTATTATCTCTTTTTTTGAGTTGCAAAGAACAAAAAGAGAGCAACTGATCGCAAATCCTGATGAGGTGCATCAAAAAATGATTTTGGGACAAAATAAAGCAAAGAAAATTGCTCAAAAGACACTTCAAGAAGTTAAAAGTGCAACTGGTTTACTATAAATGTTTAATATAAAGCTAGAGAACTTCGAAGGACCTTTAGATTTACTTTTATATTTTATTAAAAGAGATAAAATTGATATCTATGACATTCCAATAACACAAATTACTAATGAATATATTGCAGTTATTGATGAAGCGAAAAAACTAGATGTTTCAATTGCTGGAGAATTCTTATTTATGGCTTCTATGCTATTAAGAATCAAAACTCAAATGCTTTTACCAAGACAGATAGAAGAAGAATCATTGGATATTGATGATCCAAGAATTGACCTTGTAGCCCAACTACTTGAATATAGGAAATACAAAAATATAGCTCACAAGTTAAAAAATTTATATTTTGAAAATAAAGATTCATTTTTTAGATCTTCATCAAAAGTAGTTTATGATCAATCTCCTGATGTATCTGATTTTTTAAGTGAAGTAACTTTATTTGATATATCAAAAATTTTTAAAGATGCAGTTGATAATGCTCCAACTCAAGATACATTTAAAATTTATCAAGAAATTGTTTCTTTGAAAGAGCAGAAAAATTTTATTTTACAACAATTCAAAACTAATAAAACAATATCTTTAAAAAAACTTGTGAAAAAACTTGAAACAAAAATTGAAATTATTGTTACATTTCTTGCATTACTAGAAATGATTAAACAGTCTGAAATTATTTGTTCACAGAAAGAAAACTTTAAAGACATTGAAATAAAACTAATTATTGCTGAAGCATGACTGAAAATCAAAAAATTTTAGAATCACTTTTTTTTGTATCTACTGTTCCATTAGTTCAAAAAGATATAATTAAAGTTTTTGGCAAAGAAAATGCACCAGATTTAGAAAAAGAAGTTTCAAATCTTAATAATTTATATAAGCAAAGCTCTTTTTATATAAAACCAATAGGTGATGGATTTATGATGGTTAGTAAAAAAGATTTTGAACCATACATATCCAAGCTTATTCCCTCAAAAAAATTAATGCTTTCAAATGCAGCGCTTGAGGTATTAGCGATTATTGCTTATAAGCAACCAATATCAAGAATTGATATTGAAACAATTAGAGGAGTTGATTGTAAGGGGATTTTAAAAAATTTGTTGTCAAAAAATCTAATTAAGATTGAAGGAAGAGATGATTCAATCGGTAAAGCCCTTCTATACAAAACAACTGAAGATTATTTGAAACATTTTGGTATTAGCAATCTCAATGAAATGCCGACACCAGATGAAGTTACAGAGCTTGTTGAATCTGAAGATTTATCATAATGAAACTTTTTAAGGTTATATCTTCATCTGGAGAACTTTCAAGAAGAAAATCAATTGATGCCATTCAAGAAGCGATGGTTACGGTTAATGGAAAACTCATACTTAATCCGTTCACTGATGTTGAAGCTAAAGATGATATTAGACTTGATGATAAAAAAATAAATTATAAAACTGATTTAACTACCATATTGCTTAACAAGCCTAAAGGTTATATATCAACAAAGTCAGATGAAAAAGGCAGGAAAACTATTTTTGAATTAATTCCAAAAAATCCTCCCTTAAATCATGTTGGAAGGTTAGACAAAGATACCACCGGAGCTATTTTGCTTACGAATGACGGTAATCTTTCTCAATATTTAATGCATCCAAAGAACAAGATAGAAAAAGAATATATTGCCATTACTGATCAATATGTCAGTGAAAAAAATATTAATAAGCTCCGTAAGGGGATTTTCATTGGATCAAATGAAAAAGGCAGAGCTAAAATTGTTTCTCAAGAACTAAAAAAAGGTCAAATTGAAGTTACAATGATTTTGAAACAAGGTAAAAAGAATGAGATAAGAAGAATTTTTAAATTTCTTGACTTGAATCTTTTATCCTTAAAAAGAGTTCGAATAGGAGAAATTAAACTTTCAAACCTGGCCATCGGAAGTTGGAGACCTCTTACTAAAAAAGAATTAAGTTTTTTAATTAAAATTCAGTCATAAGTCGTAAAAACTAAACATCTTGGTATTTCTATAAAGAAAAACTAACTTTCGTGGCATTTATGGTAATTACAATTGATGGTGCGGCAGGAGTTGGTAAAACATCTACTGCAAAAGAGTTAGCAAAAAGGCTAGGATACCAGTACTTTGACACAGGTGCTATGTATCGAGCTGTAACATTCTTTTTTATTAATCAGAACGTTGATTTAGCATCAGTTAGTGAGGTTAATAATTCACTTAAATCCATAAAACTGCATATAGATTTTTCATCTGAAAGTGATATGAGAATTTTTTTAGATGAAGATGATATTAGTTTGAAAATTCGTAGTCAAGAAGTTACTAGTAAAGTTAGTGCAGTAAGTGCAATCAAAGAAGTAAGAGAGATGATGGTTCAAATTCAAAGATCTTTTACTAAAAAAGGTAACTTTGTTGTTGAAGGTAGAGATATTGGCACAGTTGTATTTCCTGATGCAAAATATAAATTTTATCTTCAAGCTGACTATGATATAAGAGCTAAAAGAAGGTTGGCAGATTTTGAGAAAATAAATGAAGCCAAGAATATTAACGAAATTAAAGAAGATTTGGAAACTAGGGATAAGTACGATAGCACACGTAAACTATCTCCATTAAAAAAACCAGTAGATGCAATTTTAATTGATACTACTTTTTGTTCTTTTGAGGAACAGGTTAACCAAATTTTAAAACATATAGAGAAATAACATGAACGATAAACTAAACAAAGAAATTAAAGAAAATGATAACGAATTAACTGCTGTTGAATCAAATAAAGAGGAAGCTGTAGTTGAAGAATTAACTGTTGAAGCATCTGAGCAAAAAAATGAAGAAAAAAAATCTTCAACGGATAATAAAAAAAGTATTAAAGATTATTTGAGTAAAGATTTATTTGCAGATATAAAAAGAATATCATTTAACGATGAAAAACCATCAGAAGATGATAAGCAAGAAGCTTTATCTGAGGAATATCAAGGTACATTTAATGATATATCTGAAAATCAAATTATATCTGCTAAAGTTATTGGTATAAGTGATAGCGATGTAATGGTTGACATTGGCTTTAAATCTGAAGGTCTAATTAATCGTTCTGAATTTGATAATAAGGACTTGCCTGAAATAGGTTCAAATATTGATATATTTTTAGAAAAATTTGAAGACACTGATGGTAATATCACTTTATCAAAATATAAAGCTGATTTTATTAAGAGATGGGATGAACTAAAACATTTCTGTGACAGTGGTGAACCTGTTAATGGTAAAATTGTCAAGAGAGTAAAAGGTGGATTGGTCGTAGATTTGGGAGTAATTCAAGCTTTCTTGCCGGGTTCTCAAGCTGATGTGCAGCCAATCAAAAATTTTGATGATCTAATTGGAAAGGAATTTGATTTCCAAATCGTAAAAGTAGATGAAATGAGAAAAAATCTTGTAGTTTCAAGAAAAGCTATTCTTGAAGAATCACTCAACGAAAAAAGACAAGAACTAATGACAAAAATTGAGATCGGTGCAGAGCTGCAAGGAATTGTAAAAAATATAACTGATTTTGGTGCCTTTGTTGATCTTGGAGGAGTAGATGGATTAATTCATATAACTGATTTTTCATGGGGAAGAATCAATCATCCATCCGAGGTTGTAGAAATTGGTCAAGAAATTAAAGTCCAAGTAATTGACTTTAATAAAGAAACTTCTAGAATTTCTCTTGGATTAAAACAATTAGTTGATAATCCTTGGGAAACTATCCCTGAAAAATATAAAGTTGGAGATGTTGTTAAAGGTAATATTGTTAGTATTATGAATTACGGTATCTTTATTGAACTTGAAAAAGGTATTGAAGGCTTAATTCATATATCGGAAGTATCATGGACTAAAAATGTTCAGAATCTGCAAGATACTTTCAAAGTCGGAGATACTATTGATTCAAAAGTTCTATTTGTTGATGCAAATGAGCAAAAAATTAGCTTAGGAATAAAACAACTTTCTGATGATCCTTGGGAAAAAATCGGTGATCTTGTTAAAGTCGGTGACAAAAATTCTGGCACAGTAAATAAAGTGACTAAGTTTGGAGCCTTTCTTTCTTTGTCAGACGAATTAGAAGGATTTGTTAGAACAACTGATTTTCATTGGACTAAAAATCCTTCACATCCGAAAGAGTTTGTCAATGAAGGAGATAAAATAGACTATATTGTCCTAGATATACTTGAGAAAGAAAGAAAAGTTTTATTAAGTATTAAAGATTTGGTTGAAAATCCTTGGGAAGGTATTGAAGCTAAATTTAATTCTGGAGATAAAATAAAAGGTTCATTCGAAAAGATGAATGATTCAGGCATAATTATTAAATTAGATGATGAAATTGAAGGTTTAATACCTATGAATAAAATATCTAAAGATCAAAAAAAGACTGTTGTTAGTTCACTAAACGAGGGCGATACTTTAGATTTAATTGTAGTAGAGGTTAAATCAGACGATAAAAATATTATCTTAATGCTTGAAGAATCAAATGTTGACGATTAATACAACTAAATTCAAAAGGATTGCCTATTCTTTTGTTATTGCTTTTGCATTTTGGTTTTTTATTAAAAGCGAAGATACATACACTGTTAATTTAGATATCCCATTAGTTGCTAGGAATCTTCAAGAACAAAAGACATACAAGGAAGAAGTTCCTGAAAGTATTTTTATAACCTTAAAAGGGACAGGTAGATCTTTCATATGGCTAAGGGTCTTTAATAATTTTTATGGAGATGATTTTAAAGCTGTAATTGATTTAAGTAGCATCACTGATGAATATAATTTTGAACTAGATTCATATTATAAAGAAAATCCTGAAAAAATAGTTTTACCATCCTCCCTAGATTTACAATTTGTAGAAGTTTTAAATCCTAGAAATGTTCAAATAAAATTGCAGAGATATATGGTTAAAAAAGTTCCTATAGAATCGCAAATTTTAGTATATACCGAACCCGGATATATTTCCCTTGGTGAACAATTTTCTCCAGATTCAATTAGTATTGGGGGACCTGAAGAAGCTGTAAATCAAATTGATTTTGTTTTCACAGAAAAAGATACTTTAATCGATTTAGTAGCTTCAATAAATGGAAATTGGTCAATATTAAATCCTAACAAGCTAATTAGCTTTGATCCAAAAAAAGTAGATGCACTTATTGATGTACAGCCTATAAGTGAAACAATTATTACTGGAATCCCTGTTGAGTTAATCAACAAGCCCAGTGATATAAATGTTTTTGTTAATCCTGCAACTGTTTCATTAACTATCGTTGGAGGTTTGAATCAAATTACTAATATTATTCCAGAAGATATTGATGTAATTATTGATTTTAATTTATGGAATTCAGAGAAACAATTTTATTTGCCTACAATTAAATTACCAGATTACTTAATAGAGTGGAAAGATTTATCTCCGAATAATTTAGAAATTTTAGTAATTAAAGAAATTAATTGATTATCCTTGGCATAGAAACATCATGCGATGAAACTGGAGTTGCTCTTTGCAGTGATTTCAAAATTTTATCTAGCTTCACTAAAACTCAGTCAATTCACCAGCAATATGGAGGGGTTGTTCCTGAAATTGCTTCAAGAGAACATGAAAAATATTTACCAAGTATTACAAAAAAAGTTCTGAAAGATGCTAATAAATCTTTTAAAGATATAGATGCAATTGCCGTTACAAATGGTCCTGGTTTAATGGGATCACTTTTATCAGGAATTAGTTTTGCGAAAGGAATTTCTCAAGCATTAAATATTCCAATTATTCCAATTAATCATTTAGAAGCTCACTTAAATTCTGTTTTTATTGAACATGCTGAACTTGAAGCACCATTTATTAATCTTTTAGTTTCAGGAGGTCATACTCAACTATGGTTAGTAAGAAATATGTTTGAATATGAACTTCTTGGAGAGACTTTAGATGATGCATGCGGTGAAGCCTTTGATAAAGGTGCAAAAAAAATGAATTTAAATTATCCAGGTGGACCAGAAATTGAAAAACTTGCCAAAAATGGTGATATGAATCTAATTAATTTTCCAAGGCCAATGATTAATGATAATACATTTAATTTTAGTTTCAGCGGGTTAAAAACTGCATTAATTAATTGTGTAAATGAAAATAATTATAGTTATGAAGATATAGCTGCGAGTTATCAAGAAGCTATTGTAGATACTTTAATTAGTAAGTTTGAAAAAGCAATGAACCAATACTCTGCAAACTCTGGAATTATTTGTGGAGGTGTTGCTGCAAATAAGAGATTAAGAGACAAATTAGATAAATTAGATCAGAAGATTATTTATCCATCAATGAAGTATTGTACTGACAATGCAGATATGATTGCATTTTTAGCATTACATAAAGTTAATAATAATAAAGTAGATCTTGATAAAGATTTTAGTGCTTACTCACGAGGAATGATTCTTTAATGAAATATTATAGTTTTTTCATAGCAAGCTTAATTTTTTTTATCACTTTATTATCTTGTTCAAAGGATAAAGAAAATACCATGATAGAAAATAATTTATCTATAAGCGTCAATGAATCAATAATTGATGAACCTTTAGACTTATCTATTAAAAATATTCTTATTTATCCTAATCAATTTGATAAAAACTCAATTTATATTGATGTTGAAATTTTAAGTATCAATGGAGGAGAAGGAGAGGTTCAAATATCGCTTTTAAATGATAAAAGATTAGTTGCTTCCAATCCAATTAAAGTTTTATCAAATGAAAAAAATTATTTTCAATCATTTATGATTGGTGGGGAAGTTGATTACGAAAAAAATTTTGAAATTGGCATTTCAGCTTTAAATGGCGAAACAAATATCTCAAACAACAAACATATTTTTAAAAGTAGTTTAAAGATTGAAAAACCTAAAATTGCTATCCTGTCTGGTAAATTAAATTTTAATACTCCTTATATAGTAAATAATTTAAATGCTGACTATGACCATTTTTATCCAAGTCCAATAGATGGAAATTTTGATATAACAGATTTTTGGTTTACTAGTTATGATATTATTTTGCTTGATAATTTTCCTGCAAAGCCAGTTTCAGATAAATGGCTTAAATTATTTTTAAAAAAAATCATTTCTGAGAACAGTTCTTTAGTTATGAATTCTCGATCAGATCAAGATGTCAAAGTCTTAAAAGATTTTTTCCCTATCTTTAATATTAAATATGATGAAGGTATAAATTTAAATGGTTTTAATAATTTTTCTAGAAACCAAAATGGCTCATTCAAATCATCATTCATTGCTATAAATGATATATTTAACATTTCAAAAAATTATATTTCAGAATTAAATGAAATAATTGATTGGATTTTACTTGATACTGATATTCAATACTCATTTCACATTGCAAATAAATACAGTAAGCTTAACGAGCCTATATTTATTTATGGTTACTCAAATGTGGTAGATTCAAAAGTAAAAAATCTTCAAGCTGAAGTTTTAATGAATGATGAAGTAATAAGTACAATTAAGCTATTATATAATCCTATTTCTGGATATTATTTCAGTCAGTTTGAACCTGATACATTGGGTAGTTATGTTTTTAATATTCAGAACAATAAGAAATTAATTGATACTATAAATGTAAATATATATGAGTAAATTGTCTCATGCTGGACATAAAAAAAATAAGAAACAATTCAGATAAAATTTTACAGTCTTTAGCAAAAAAAGATAAGAATATTTCCCTTGATAATATTTTAAAGTTAGACAATAGTCTAAAAACACTAACCACAAAACTTAATGAATTGCAAGCAGATCAAAATAGCAAATCTAAAGAAGTCGGAATATTGAAATCTAAAGGAGAATCTGCTGAAGATATTTTTACTGATTTAAAAATTCTTTCTGACAAAATTAAAGAGCTTGAAAAAGAACAAAAAGAGTTGTCATCATCCTTAAAAGATGCATTATTAGAAATACCTAATTTACCTCATTCATCATGTCCTCAAGGTTCTTCAGAAAAAGATAATGTGGTTGTTGTTGAAAAAAAGACTAATAAAGAACTTAACTTTGATGTTAAAAATCATATAGAAATTTGCAAGCAGTTAGATATACTTGATTTTGAAGTAGCTGCCAAAATGTCTGGTAGTGGATTTCCTCTTTATAAAGGCAAAGGGGCATTGCTGGAAAGAGCATTAATTAATTTCATGATTGATTATCATCTTAAAAACTTTAACTATACGGAGTTTTTTACTCCTTTCTTAGTAAAACCAGATTCAGCTTTAACTACTGGTCAACTTCCAAAATTTTCAGAGGATATGTATCATATTGAAAAAGATGATCTTTTTTTGATTCCAACTGCAGAAGTTTCACTAACAAATATTCATAAAGATGATATTTTATCTCTTGATAATTTGCCTAAATATTACCTTGGATACTCTGCATGCTTTAGAAGAGAAGCTGGATCTTATGGAAAAGATACCAGAGGTCTTCTAAGAGTCCATCAGTTTAATAAAGTTGAATTAGTCAAATTTGTAGAACCAGAAAAATCTTATGATGAACTTGATTCTCTGGTAAAGCAAGCAGCAAATATTCTTGATTTGTTGGAGCTTGATTACAGAATAATTGAATTATGCACTGGCGATTTAAGCTTTGCTGCTGCAAAGTGTTTTGATATTGAAGTATGGGCTCCGGGAGAAGAAAAATGGTTAGAGGTGTCATCTTGTAGTAATTTTGAAGATTTTCAATCAAGGAGGGGAAATATTAGGTATAAAAATTCTGATGGAAATACTGATTTTTTACACACTTTAAATGGATCAGGATTAGCAACACCAAGAATTTTTGCTGCTTTTATTGAAACGCACCAAAGAGAAGATGGAAGTGTTCGTATTCCAAAAAGTCTCCAGCCATACATGGAAATTTCGGAGATAATATAATTGCGCATTATATGGATTTATTTAAATCTTATTTTTTGGACATTATTATTTGGTCTTAGTTCTTTCTTCACAATTTTACTAACCGGCAAGAAATCAAATTTTAAGTTTTTTGGAGTAATTTGGGGAAAAACTTTATCATTTATTTTTAATATTAAATTGGTAGTAAAAGGAAAGCATAATCTGCAAAATAGGAATTACATTTTTGCATCAAATCATGCTTCCTTAATTGATATTCCACTTTTATTAATTGCTGTAAACAGATATACGGTATTTATTGCAAAAAGTGAACTCAGCAAAATACCTATTTTTAAATCAATTTTAGATAGAGCAGGTTTCATTTTTGTTGACAGAAAAAATAATGATAGCGCTGTGAAATCAATGAATAATCTAATGGATGATATAAAAAAGATACCAAGATCCGTTGCTATTTTTCCAGAAGGAACGAGAACTAGTGATGGGGAGCTTTTACCATTTAAGAAGGGTGCAGCTATTTTTGCAATTAACACAAATATTCCTGTAATACCTGTTGCAATATCAGGAACCTACAGCTGGTCGAAAAAAAAATTATTTGATATATCAAAAAGTATCATAAGTTTGGAGTTTGGAGAACCAATTACTACTGAAAATTATTCTTATAATGATAGAGATTATTTGTCTGAAAAAATTAAAACAAACATTAAAAATATGAAGATTGATTAAAATGCAATTTCTACTAAAAGACAATATTGAAATTATTAATAGAATTAAGGCTGAAAGAAAGAAAATAGTTTTCACGAACGGTTGCTTTGATCTATTGCATGTTGGGCACATAAGATATTTAGCTCAAGCAAAAAAACTTGGAGATTATTTGATTATTGGTCTTAATTCAGATAGTTCAGTAAAAGAGCTAAAGGGCGAAGATAGACCCATAAATTCTTTCGAAGATAGAGCAACTTTATTATTAGCAATAGAGCCAGTTGATTTAGTTGTAATGTTTGAGGAACAAACTCCAGAGAATTTAATTAAAGACATAGTACCTGATATTCTTGTCAAAGGAGGAGATTATAATATTGAAGATATTGTTGGTTACCAGATAGTAATCCAAAATGGAGGTCAGGTAAAAACTCTAAGTTTTTATGATGGTTATAGTAGTACAAATTATATTAATAAAATAAAAAAACGCTAACTTGCTTATCCAAACTAATTCAAATAATTTCATCCCTTTATGATAAAAAATAGAATAATATTTGCCATAATTATGTCCTCTATAATTTTTGGACAAAATCTTTTAGAAAAACCTAGAAAACCGTTTATGAATACTGATGATATTTCTTTTTTAGGAACATCAAATAGAATTACTTCAATTTTGGATGAAGCAAAGCAATTTTTATCAGATGCAATTATCGCTGATGTCAATTCAGATACTGTTGAAGTTGTGTATAATATTAAAAAGGTTTTTGATCTATTATCTGATGTTGAGCAAATAGGCGTTAGAGAGGAATTAGATAAAATTGAATTTGAAAAATTCCAAGATGATTTTGTTAAAATTTATACAACCAGATTAAATACCATTTATAGTTCAACTCAAATTTTAACAGCTGATTTAATTAGAAGAGATATTGCTGAATTGACATCTGAAAATGAATCAATTGAAATGGGTATGACAAAATTTACTATTATTGATGATAGAGAAGGACATATACCATTGGTCACAAATTCTCAAGTTGAAAGTTATATTAGGTATTTTCAAGGTAAAGGCCGTAAAGGATTTGACATATGGCTTAGAAGATATGTCCAGTACAAAGATTTAATGTTACCTATCTTAGAGCAGTATGATTTACCTGAAGAGTTAATTGTTGTTTCCATGATTGAATCTGGCTTTGATCCCAAAGCTATTTCCAAGGCTAAAGCTGTTGGTTTATGGCAATTCATGTACTCAACAGGAAAGCAATATGGATTAAATAGAAATTGGTATATTGATGAAAGACAAGACCCAATAAAATCAACTCATGCTGCAGCTAAATATTTTAGAGATTTATATGAAGAGTATGAAGATTGGTATTTAGTTCTTGCAGCATATAATACCGGCCCTGGAAGAGTAAATAGAGCTTTAAAACTTCATGAAACTTCAGATTATTGGCAATTATACTCTTTGCCGAAAGATACAAAGAATTATATTCCATATTATCTTTCATCAGCTATAATTTTACAAAATCCCGAAAAATATGGTTTTAAAATTCCTAAAAATAATCCTTTAAAGTATGATACAGTCAAAATTGAAAAGAGTTCTGATTTAAATGTAATAGCAAAAGCAGCAGGTACAAAAGTTAGTACAATTAAAAAACTGAATCCTGAGCTCCGACAACCAGCTACTCCCAATAATGGTTCTTATTCTTTAAATATCCCATTTGGTAAAAAAGAATCTTTTTATAAACAATTTAATGCTATTCCAGATGATGAAAAGTTTGCAGTCCAAAAAGTAGAGCATAGAGTTCAAAAAGGCGAGAACCTGATTTCAATAGCTTCAAAATATAGAGTTTTAGTTGCAGACCTGCAGACGATAAATAATATTTCAAATATTAATAAACTATCCGTTGGTCAAAGACTTAAAATTCCAGTTAAAGGCGGCCTGTATTCAAACTACCCTGAAAAGAAAATTTATACTGTTAAGAAGGGTGATACTCTCGGACATATTGCTGAAGACTACAATACAAGAGCTAGCGAGATTAGAAAGTGGAATAATATGGGATCTAGTTCAAATATTTATCCCGGCCAAAAATTAACATTATTTGTTAAAGGACAACCAGTTAAGGATACTCCAAAGAAAAATGTTTATATTGTTCAAGTTGGGGATAATTTGAGTACGATTGCTAAAAATAATGATACGACTGTTTCAAAAATAAAGATTTGGAATAGTATGAAATCTTCTACAATTTATCCTGGTCAAAAACTAACAATTTATTTTGAGTAATTAGAGAATGATAAAACAAGATATAGTAGATAATGTTGCTAATGCCACTGGCCTAACAAAGGTTGAGGTTGAAGCTGTTCTAAATGAGTCATTTAGCGAAATAATTAAAGCATTGAGCAATAATGAAAAAATAGAATTAAGAGGATTTGGAACATTTAGTGCAAAACATAGATTACCAAAAAAAGCACGAAATCCAAAAACCGGTGATCCTATATTTCTACCTGAAAGATATGTACCTGTTTTTAAACCATCAAAATTGATGAAGAAAATAGTAAATGAAAAATTAATTGAATATTAAGGAGTAATAAATGCCTTGCGGTAAAAAAAGAAAAAAAAGAAAAATGAATACTCATAAACGTAAAAAGCGTTTAAGAGCAGATAGACATAAGAAAAAAAATAGATAAATAAAATGCAAGTCAAAAGTTTTGCTATATGGGCTAATGCTGAAAAAGAACAAGTTCCAGCATTAGTCCAAAATACTATAAAATGGGCAAATGTCAACAATCTTGAAGTTTATTTAGCCGATCGATTAAAAAGTATAGATGTTTATTCAGAGGTCTCATACTTTTCTTCACAAAATCCTCCTGAAGTTGATTTCCTTCTTTGTTTTGGAGGAGATGGAACACTCATTTCTGGAGTGAGAATTTTCTCAGACCTATCCGTCCCAGTTTTAGGTGTTCATTTAGGGGGTTTAGGATTTTTAGCCCAAATTACTCCTGAGGTACTTTTAGATAAGCTTGAATCTTTGAAAAACAATGAGTTTAAGATTCAGGATAGATTAGTTTTATCCGCAAAAATTTCTGGTAATGAAGAATCATATTCTGCAGTTAATGATTTTGTTGTACAGAATGAAACTTCATATAGAGTGACTTCATTATCATTATTTATAGATAATCAGCATGTAAGTGATTATAAGTCAGACGGTATAATCATTAGTACGCCAACAGGATCAACTGCCTACTCATTATCATCAGGTGGTCCAATTGTTCAGCCAGATGTTTTTTCAATAGTAATTACACCTATTGCGCCCCATTCATTAACATCAAGACCATTAGTTTTACCATCTGATGTGGAAGTGGAATTTAGGTTTAGTGAAGAGTCCGAAAATGATTTGAAATTAATTGTTGATGGACAGAATATTATTAATTTCACTAAAGGTTCAACAGTAAAATTATCTCAAGCTAATCATCATTTAAAATTTATTACTTTTAAAGATTATAATTATTATGAAACCCTTAAAAATAAAATGGTTTGGGGTAAACGAGGTTCATAAACAAGGAATTCACATGTCGAAAAAAATATCACAAGATCAAATTCAACAATTAAGAGAAAAATATTCATCTGACAATCATGTTAAAGTAGTTAGGAATGCGATGATCAAAACCAACTCTAATGAACTTGCAATGGATTGGGAAAAATATCGTAAAATAGATCATTCATTTTCCCATGTTATTTCAGGAGAAATGCCAGCCACCAATCAAAAATCAAGCGGTAGATGCTGGGGGTTTGCAGGTCTTAATCTTTTTAGAGTTTACCTTGGTAGAAAACATAACCTTAAAGATTTTCAGTTTTCACAAAGCTATTTCATGTTTTGGGATAAGCTAGAAAAATCGAATTATTTCTTAGAATCAATTCTATCAACTGTTGAAGAGAATTTTGATAGTAGAATTGTTATGCATCTACTTCAAACGCCGACAGAAGATGGAGGACAATGGGATATGTGGAAAAACCTAATTAACAAATATGGTGTTATTCCACAGGCAGAAATGTCCGAATCTTTTTCTTCAAGCCAATCAGCTGAAATGAATAAAATGCTTGCAAGAAAGCTAAGAGAAAATGCTTATGATCTTCGTAAAGAGTTTTCAAAAGGTGCATCAAATGAAGCATTGAATCAGCTAAAAAACTCTATGATTGAAGAAATTTTTAAAATGCTATCAATGCATCTTGGTACTCCTCCAAAAAGTTTTAATTGGCAAGTAAGAGATAAAAATAAAAAATTTAGCCGGTACAATAATTTAACTCCTCAATCTTTTTATGAAGATCATGTTGGATTGAATCTCGATGATTATGTCTGTTTAATTAATTGTCCAATGAGTAATAAAGAGTATAATAAAGTTTATACTGTAGAACATTTAGGAAATGTCATTGAAGGAAGTCCTATAAGATATTTAAATGTTGAAAGTAACGTAATGAAAGACGCGAGTATAAAATCAATTAAAGATGATAATCCTGTATGGTTTGGTTGTGATGTTGGTAAACATTTTCATAGAGATTTAGGCGTTATGGACACTGATTTATTTGACTACGAAATGTTTTATAATACTGACTTTAAAATGAATAAAGCAGAAAGATTAGAATATGGCCAGAGCCAAATGACCCATGCTATGCTATTTACTGGCGTTGACTTAGATGATAATGGAAAATCTATAAAATGGAGAGTTGAAAATAGCTGGGGAGCTAATGGAGGCAATAAAGGATACCATATTATGTCTGATGATTGGTTTGACGAGTATAATTATGAAGTAGTTGTTCATAAAGATTATTTATCTGATGAATTAAATGATATCTTTCAAAATGCTGAAGCTATTCCATTAAAGCCTTGGGATCCAATGGGTGCCCTAGCAAAATAAATGGATACTTTAAGTCATGCACTTTGGGGATATGGCCTGTTCGGTTATAGGGGACAGTGGAAATTGGCTATTTTTTTTGGAGCTATGCCTGACTTGGTATCATTTGGTGCATTATTCTTTATAAAATTTATTACTGGTACTTTGGCTTACAGTGGACTACCTACTCTAGAAAGCTTAAAACAATTAGAGCCATATCCTGAATGGTTATTTTTTATGGATAATCTTTCGCATAGCTTTTTAACTGCAATACTTTTTATAGTATTAGTTTCAAAATTTAGAAAAGAGCTTGTTTGGCCTATGTTAGCTTGGCCATTTCATATAATTTTAGATTTTCCTTTTCACACAAAAGATTTTTTCCCTGTTAAAATCTTTTGGCCAATATCTGATTTTCACTTTGATGGTATTTCTTGGTCTTCACCTGAGGTAATTATTCCAAATTTTGCGGGTTTAATTTTACTATTTATTTATAGGTGTAAATATTTACTTAAGTCTTAAAATTGAAGAAAATAAATTCTTTATAATGTAACCTGCCATTTTAGGATTTTCCTTCAATCTTCTAACAGAATAATCATACCAATTATCACCATAAGGAAGATATACTCTTATTGTATTTCCTTCATTCAGTAGTTTGCTTAATTTTTTTTGTATTGGTACGCCATACAATACCTGAAATTCATATCTTTCTTTTGAAATATTATTTTCTTTCAACCAGGAATATAAACTATCAATTAAATACTCATCATGAGTAGCAATACCGACATATGAGCCTTTGTTTAAAGCCTCTTTAACAAGTCTTATGTAATTTTCTCTAATTTCATGATAATCCTTTAGTACTAATTTAGGATCTTCAACATATATACCCTTACAAATGCGAACATTAAATTTTTTATCACTCAGTGATTTTATATCATCTAAAGACCTGTGAAGATAGGCCTGAATAACAATACCTATTTGATTATAATGCTCAAACATTTCCTTATATAGATGAATTGTTTCTGATGTATAAGGGACATTTTCCATATCTAGTCTAAGAAAATTATTATTCTTTTTAGCTGCTTGCACAAGTTGAGTAAGATTATTCTTAACAATATCCAGACCTAGATCTTGTCCAATATGAGTTAGTTTTATGGAAATATTTGCAGATAGGTTTCTTTTAGATATTTCATCATAAATAGATATATATCTTTGGGTGATTTCATTTGCTTCACTTTCCGTTTCAACATGTTCGCCTAAAATATCTATCGCAACTTTATATCCTTTGTCATTTAACTTTTGAACATTTTTTAGCATTTCTTCATCAGTAATTCCAGCTATATAAGGAGAGGCTACAATTTTTACAAAAAACTTTGGTAAAAAAGGAATGATTTGAATTATTAAATTATTTATTAACTTCATGCTTTATAAATTTAATAAATAATAAAATAATGAAAGTAGTATTAATAATTGGTGGTGCAGTTTCTGGTTCAACTGCGGTAAAGAAACTTACTGATGAAGGAATTCGATGCGTTGTTGTTGAACAAAATAGAATGCCATATGGAAAAATTGAAGATGGTCTTCCTAGATGGCATGAAAAACAACGTGTTAATGAATACTTTAAAATTGATGATATCATCTCAAATGAATTAGTTGATTTTGTTCCATTAACTAGAATTGGTAAAGATGTATCTTTCGAAGAAATCTATAATATGGGATGGAGCTGTATTTACTTTGCTAATGGAGCATGGAAAGATAGATCTTTTCCTATAAAAGAAATTGAAAATTTTGATAATTTTTATTACCAAAATCCTTTTGTCTATTGGTTCAACCATTATCATGAGTCATCTTACAACGGTCCTAAAGTGGATATTAAAGATGATGCAATCGTTATCGGAGGCGGATTGGCATCAATTGATGTTTGCAAGATTACTCAATTAGAACTTGTTAGGCAAAAAGTTGAATCTAAAATTGAAAATTTCGATATAATTGAAATGGAGCATAAAGGTATTCCAAAATATCTAGAACAGTATGATATGAAGTATGAAGATTTAGGTATAAGTGGAACAACCTTAGTCTATAGAAGAAATATTGAAAATATGCCTTTAACCACCATTCCTGAAGATGCTACTCCGGAAATGATTGAAAAAAGAAAACTTGCTCGAAGAAAAATTTTAAACAATACATTAGATAAATTTTTATTTAAAGTTGCTGAGTGCACTCAGCCAGTTGGACTATCCTATAAAGATAATATTTTAAATGGAATTGAAGTTATTGAAAATGAAATCATTGATGGCAAATTAATCGCAAAAGAAAATTCCAATAAAATTCTTCATGGAAATATTTTTATAAGTTCCATTGGTAGTTTGCCTGAACCAATTCAAGGAATTCCAATGGATGGATCAACGTATAATATTGTTGATGAAGATTCTGGTAAATTTGACAAATTAGAAAAAGTGCACGGAATGGGTAATGCAATTACTGGTAAAGGTAATATTAAGGCATCGAGAGTTAGCGCTAAAACCGTTGGAGATTTAACTATTGATTTAATTCATGATATAGATCAAGATGTAATTGAGAATATTGATTCAAAAGTTAAAGAATGGCAGTCAAAATCTTCCTATGATGGAAATTATTTTGAATGGAAAGCAAAAAAATAATTTTTTTGCAATAATTTTATAGAACTCAACAATCTTTTTTAGTACCTTCACTTGTCAAATTATAGCATTTAAAACAATCCTAAGAGTTGATGCAAAAAATAACGATTAAAAAGGGGCATAATATTAACATTTCTGGGCTTGCTCCCAGAGAATTTACTAGCGCGCCTACACAAAAATTTGTATCGATTTCTCCTCAAGATTTTAATTACATTAAGCCAAAGCTTTTAGTTAAAGAAGGTGATCAAGTTTCTTTAGGTGATGCGTTATTTTTTGACAAGATAAATCCTAAGGTTAAATGGCCATCAATTGCTTCTGGAACTATTTCTAAAATTGTTTATGGAGAAAGAAGAGCAGTACTTGATATCATTATTGAAGTAGATGAAGAAAAAGAGAAAAATATTGATTCAGAGCAGAAAATTAATCTCTCGTCAAGAGATGATGTAAAAGACTTCATTCAAAAACATAATTTTTGGTCCTTTTTGAAACAAAGACCTTTTAACAAAGTTGTTAATCCTAGCGATAGTCCTAAATGTATTGTAGTAAGTCTTGCTGATTCTTCGCCATTGGCAAATGATTTATCTTTTTCATTAGCTGAAAACAAAGAATATATCATTTCTGCATTGTTTAATCTTAAGAAACTTACGGATGGACACTTATATGTTGCTGTGAGGGGTGATAACTTTTCATTTTTGTCTGATTATGATTTTATCAATTTGATTCAAGTTGAGGGACCGCATCCATCTGGTAATGTTGGCGTTATTTTAAATAAAGTAAATCCTCTGAACCAGAATGAAGTTGTTTGGACTGTACAAGGAAGTCATTTACCAGTTTTGGGTAAGCTTTTTTCAAAAGGTGTTATTGATTTTTCTTTGAATATTTGTATTGGAGGACCTGCTGTAAAGCCTTCGTACATTAAATCTCGAATTGGCGCTAGATTTGATTTATATAAAGATTCTTTATTGATGGAAAATGTTAGAATTATATCTGGTAATGTATTGACAGGAAAACAAGTTGATATTGATGGCTTCTTAGGATTTTATCATTCATCTTTTTCTGTGATTGAAGAATCATTCGAAAGACCTTTTATTGGGTGGTTACATCCAGGTGGAAAATCAAAATATAGTGTTTTCAATGCTTACCTAGGATCAAATAAAAAGAGTTTTGATTTTACCACATTACAAAATGGAAGTAATAGAGCATTTGTTCCTGTTGATGCATGGGAGAAAGTTTTTCCAATGGATATTTATATTAATGCATTAGCCAGAAGTATTGAAGCAAATGATATTGATGAAATGGAGCAGCTCGGTATTTATGAGTGCGATGAAGAAGATGTTGCATTATGTTCTTTTGTATGCCCTAGTAAATCTGATGTTGGTGCAATTATTAGGAAAGGTTTAGATACAATTTATTTTGATAAGTAATTATGAATTTTTTAAGAAAAATATTTGAAGAAACGGGAAAACTTGTAGAAAAAGGTAAGCCTCTATCTTGGGCTTATCCTGTTTGGGAAGCTGCAGATACTATTTTCTTTTCAACCAATAAACAAACAAGCAAAGGTCCTCATATTAGAGATAATATGGATATCAAAAGAACTATGTTCTTTGTTGTGATAGCTCTTATTCCTTGTTATATATTTGGAGCTTATAATATTGGCTACTTAAATGCCCTCGCCATGGAAATTGAAAGAGGTATTGTTGGAAATACTATTTTTGGATTCACCTATGTCATTCCAATTTTAATTGCAACTTTTGTTGCAGGTGCAATATGCGAGTTAACATTTGCAATAATCAGGAGGCATGAAGTCAACGAAGGTTTCTTAGTTAGTTGTGCATTAATTCCTCTCACTATGCCACCAGATGTTCCTTTATGGCAAGTATTTATTGGAACAAGTTTTGGAATAATTATTGGTAAGGAAATTTTTGGTGGAGTAGGAACAAACATTTTTAATCCTGCTTTGACATCAAGAGCATTTATGTATTTTGCTTTTCCTACAAAGATATCTGGCGACAAAGTATGGGCTGTAGGTCCTGATGGATATAGTGGAGCTACAGCATTAGCAATTCCAGCAAATCCAGTAGAATACGATACTGCTTCTAATCTTTTTGCAGCCAATACACAATTTGATTATTCGACTGTAAATATGTTTTGGGGTTTAATTCCAGGATCTATTGGTGAGACAAATAAGCTATTAATATTATTAGGTGCCTTCTTCCTCATTTATTGCGGAATTGCATCATGGAGAATTATGGTTTCTTCTGTTTTGGGTTTAGTCTTTACTGCACTGCTTTTTAATTTATTAAACTATTTAACTGTTGATGGCATCCTGCAAGCTGGTGGTTTTCCAAATGCAATGTTAACGATTACTCCTTTACAGCATATTTTGATTGGTAGTTTTTTATTCGGCACTGTTTTTATGGCTACTGAGCCTGTCACTTCGTCTCATACTAATACAGGAAGATGGATTTACGGCTTTTTGATTGGAGTATTAACTGTCATAATTCGTTCAATAAATCCTGCATATCCTGAAGGTGTATTTTTAGCAATATTAATTATGAACATGTTTGCTCCATTAATAGATTATTATGTTGTTCAAGCAAACATAAAAATGAGGTTAGCAAGAAATGCATAGTAATAATTACACTCTTTTTTTCGTTTTTATTGTCACTGTTGTTTTAGGAACAATGCTTTCATTTACAAAGGATAGTGTTAAAGATTTACAGGATCAAAATCTTAAAGCAGATGTCCAAAAAACTATTCTAAGATCTCTAAACTTTGACGAAAGTTTATTACTTACTAATGAAAGTATTGAGGAAACATTCAAAATTTCTATTGATGCTAAATGTGTAAATGTTGAAGGTGAGATTGTAGATTGTAATATTGAAGAAGTTGATATTGAAAAAAATGAAAACATTTTACCAATTTACATAAGAATGGACAATGATGAAGTCCAAGGAATTGCTCTCCCAATAGCTGGAAAAGGCTTGTGGTCTACAATTTTTGGATATATTGCTTTAAATCCTGATACAGATTCTGTTTTAGGTATTCAATTTTATAAACATGGTGAGACTCCTGGCTTAGGTGGTGAAGTTGAAAAAAAATGGTTTACTGATAATTTTGTAAATCATCCTCTAAAGCTACCAAATGGAGAAATACAATATATACCAAAAAAAATTCGCGACAAATCTGGAAAAATTGTTAGTATTAAAGTTGTTAAAGGCGGAGTTGATTATTCTGAATCAAATACTTCTTCAATTCATCAAGTAGATGGTATTTCCGGGGCTACAGTTACTGCGGATGGTGTAACTGACTTTTTGCTAGAAGATTTACTAAGATATGAGAAAACTTTAGATAAAATAAGAGATTATGGAACTATTTAATTCTGAATCAAAAAAAATTGTTAGCGATCCTATAAATGTAAATAATCCAATTTCATTGCAGGTTCTTGGAATTTGCTCAGCTTTAGCTGTTACAATTAGACTAGATCAAGCAATAATTATGACGCTTGCTGTTGTTTTTGTTTTATGTTCATCAAACGTTATACTTTCTTTAATTAGAAATTATATTCCATCTCGCGTTAGGATTGTTATAATGCTATCTGTGATTGCATCTTTGGTTTCAGTTGTTGATGAATTATTAAAAGCATATTTATATGATATGAGTAAGCAACTTTCAGTTTTTGTTGGATTAATTATTACAAATTGTATCATTATGGGTCGTGCTGAGGCTTTTGCTTTAAAGCATGGACCATCCAAAGCATTTTTAGATGGTTTAGGAAATAGTATGGGTTATGGACTAATAATTATTATTGTTTCTTTCTTCAGAGAGCTTTTTGGAGCTGGAACAATTACATTGCCAGATGGTGGTGCAGGTTACGTTCTTTGGAGTATTCCTGAATCATGGTATGCAGCTGGATATGAAAATATTGGCTTGTTAGTTTTATCTCCTGGCGCATTTATCATTTTAGGTTTAGTAATATGGATTCAAAGAGAATTTGCGGGCGTTGAGGAGGATGCGTAATGACAGGTATTGAACATTATCTCAGTATTTTTACAAAAGCAGTATTCATTGAAAATATTGTTTTAGCCTATTTCTTAGGTCTCTGCTCATTTTTAGCTATTTCAAAAAAGATTGATGCTTCTGTGGGAATAGGATTGGCTGTAATAGTTGTATTGACAATTACAGCACCTATAAACTGGTTTCTTTGGGAATTCTTACTTGATAAAGGTGCTTTGGTATGGATTAGTTCAGATTTTCAAGATACTGATTTAGGTTTTTTAAAATTAATTGTTTTTATATCTGTTATTGCTGCAATGGTTCAGTTAGTTGAAATGTTTATGGAGAGATTTTCTCAATCACTCTACAATAGCCTTGGAATTTTTCTTCCTTTAATTGCAGTAAATTGTTCTATTCTTGGCGGATCATTATTTATGGTAGAAAGAGAATACACTATTTCCGAAACGGTAGTTTATGGTTTTGGCTCAGGCGTCGGCTTCTTTTTGGCAATTGTAGCTTTAGCATCAATTAGATATAGAATAAGGTACTCCAACATTCCTCCTAGGTTAAGAGGAGTTGGAATGGCTATGTTGTTAACAGGATTATTATCAATGGCCTTTATGGCTTTTTCGGGGATCGATTTATAATGAGCGATATTTTATTAGGCGTAATTGTTTTTTCATCAGTTATACTTTTATTAGTTATAATTTTAAATGTTTTGGGAGACATACTTCTTCCAAAAGGAAAAGTCACATTATTAATTAACGATGATTTAGATAAATCTATTAATGTCCAAACTGGAGGTACAGTTCTTTCGGCTTTAGCAGCACAAAACGTTTATTTACCATCTGCTTGCGGAGGACAAGGAACTTGCGCACAATGTAAATGTCAGGTAATTGAAGGTGGAGGGGATATTTTACCCACAGAAGAAGCATATATATCACGTTCAGACCAAAAAGATAATTGGAGATTAGGCTGCCAAGTAAAGATTAGAAATGATATGAAAATTAAGGTACCTGATGAAATTTTCAGTATTAGAAAATGGGATGCTGTTGTTAAGTCAAATGATAATGTTGCTACTTTCATTAAAGAATTAATTTTAGAATTGCCAGAAGATGATCCAATTCATTTTGAATCTGGTGGCTACATACAAATTGATGTTCCTTCCTATAAGGGATTAGAGTACAAGAATTTTGAAATTGAGGATTTATATACTAGTGACTGGGATAAATTTGATATTTGGCAATATGTTGCAGAGAATAAAGAACCAGTTTTTAGAGCATACTCAATGGCCAATCATCCAGCTGAAGGTAATATCATTATGCTTAATATTAGAATTGCTAGTCCACCACCAGATAATCCATCAGCTCCTCCAGGAATAGCTTCTTCATATGTTTTTAATTTGAAAGAAGGAGATAAAGTGACTGTTTCTGGCCCTTATGGTGAATTCTTTATTAAAGATACCGACCGTGAAATGGTTTACATCGGAGGTGGTGCCGGAATGGCTCCATTAAGATCTCATATTTTCCATTTGCTCAAGACCGAAAAATCTAAACGAAAAATTTCTTTTTGGTATGGCGCTAGATCAGAAAAAGAAATGTTCTATGATGACGAATTCAAGGCTTTAGCTAAAGAGTTCGATAATTTTAGTTATCATGTAGCTTTATCAGATCCGCTACCAGAAGACAACTGGGAAGGTCCAACTGGATTCATTCATCAGGTTGCACATGATATGTTATTAAGAGATCATGAAGATCCTACTGAATGTGAATATTATTTATGTGGACCTCCTATGATGATCAGTGCTGTTCAAAAAATGCTCTGGGACTTAGGCGTTGAAGAAGATATGATCGCTTATGATGACTTTGGCTAACAGACTAGCTTTATTAATAATTCTATTATCATTTAGCTGTAGTTCGCCTGATAAAAATCTTGTTACCATTAAAGGCAATACCATGGGAACAACATATACTGTAAAGTTTTTTCCAAAAACAAACAACCCAGTTGAAATAGAAAAAAATTATGTACTTGTTGAAGATATATTAAGAAATATTAATCAACAAATGTCTACGTACATACCTTCAAGTGAAATTTCGACTTTCAACAAATCTGAATCAACAAATTGGTTTTTAATATCTGAAGATTTTAGTGAGGTTTTAAAACGTTCATTTAAATATTATGATCTATCTAACGGTCAATATGATATAACGATTATGCCTTTGGTAAACTTATGGGGATTTGGTCCTGATATTTTTGAATCTCCACCATCAGAATCAATGATTGACAGTGTTAAAGCTTTCATTGGTCAGGATTTAATTGAAGTTGAAGATCGACAAATACGCAAGAAAGATTCAAGAGTTCAAATTGATTTAAGTTCAATTGCAAAGGGTTATGCAGTTGATAAAATTTTTCATGCTTTAAATGAGTATGAAGATCTCTTTATAGAAATAGGAGGTGAAATAAGAACCAGATCAAAAAGTAAAGATTGGAAAATAGGAATTAGCACTCCATCAATTACAAATTTTGAAAACGATATTGAACTGGTTATTTCAATTAATAATCTTTCAATTGCAACTTCAGGTAATTACCGAAACTTTTATATAATTGATGACAAATTTTACCATCATGAAATAAATCCCAAAACTGGGTATCCAATTTCTTCAAACCTGGGTTCAGTTTCAATCATTTCGGATCAATCATGTTTAGACGCAGATGCCTTATCAACAATGTTCTATACCATCGATAATCTTAAAATTGTAGAAAATTTAAATGGAGTTGAATCTTTGTCAATACTTCTTAATGAGGATAAATCTTTTACAAAGGTTTTTTCAAGCGGATTTCCAAAGAATTAATCGTTGCTATCACATTTATCTTGATCGCCGCCACAAATTTCACATCCGTCAGGAGAATCTCCACAAGCCTTTCTAAGTGGTTTATTTTTAAAAATAAGCCCCAGGTTCATAGCAAACATTGATAGACCAATAATGAGCAAAACTGGTAATAAATTTTCCACTTTTTAATTTAAAGCAATAAATACGATTTTAATAATTTTTTCATTCCTTTTTATTTAAATTATCGCCTATGGAATTATTAAATCATCCAGTTGGAATTATATCTATAATCCTTTTTATCATTGCATACGCATTTGTAATGACAGAGGAGGTTACGCACTTAAGGAAATCTAAGCCTGTACTATTTGTTGCTGGAATTATTTGGGCAATGATTGCTTGGGTTGGAGTTCAAACAGGAGATTCTTATGCTGTTAAAAAAGAATTAATGCATGCTTTTGATGAGTTTAACCAGCTGATGCTCTTCCTTTTAGTAGCAATGACTTACATAAACTCAATGACAGAAAGAAATGTTTTTGAAAAATTACGTTCAATTCTCTTAAATCAAAATTTTAGTTATAAAAAATTATTTTGGATTACTGGGTTTATTTCATTTTTCTTATCTCCTATAGCGGATAATTTAACAACTGCACTTACAATGTGCGCTGTAGTGTTAGCTGTTGGTAAAGGTAATAAAAATTTTACTAGTATAAGTTGTGTCAATATTGTTGTAGCTGCTAATGCTGGAGGTGCTTTTAGTCCTTTTGGAGATATAACAACACTAATGGTTTGGCAGGCTGGATATGTAGAATTTTTGCAATTTTTTAAACTCTTTTTACCTTCATTAGTAAATTTTATCATTCCAGCATTTATTATGAGTTTTTTTATTGATGGTTCTGCCGATGAAGTTGAGAATCCTCCTGTGCTGTTAAAGCGAGGTGCTGTTGTTATCAGCTGTTTATTCCTTGTTACAATTATGATGGCAATTTCCTTTAAACAATTCCTTAAACTTCCTCCTGTTTTTGGTATGATGTTTGGATTGAGTCTATTACAACTATTTGGTTACTATTTAAAAAGAACTTTTTTTGCGGAGAATAAAATTTCTCGCGATGGCGCAGATCAACCGTTTGGTGTATTTAAGCAAATTGCCCAAGCTGAGTGGGATACTTTATTATTCTTCTATGGAGTAATACTTTGCGTAGCTGGACTTTCAAAAATTGGTTATTTAGCATTGATAAATACTACACTTTATGATGGCCTTGGTTTTACTGTTGCTAACTCTTTGATGGGAATTATCTCTGCTTTAATTGATAACATCCCTGTTATGTTTTCTGTGATTCAAATGCATGATACTACTACCATGGACTTAAATCAATGGCTTTTAATTACTCTTACTGCAGGAGTTGGTGGAAGTTTGCTTTCAATTGGTTCTGCACCTGGTGTTGCTTTGATGGGTCAAGCAAAGGGAATTTATACATTTTCAAGTCATCTTAGATGGACTGGAGTAATTTTCATTGGATATGTATTTAGTATTCTAACCCATCTATGGCTATCAGGTATGATGTAATGAGAATTACAAAAGTTACTACAAGAAATGGAGATGGCGGTAAAACAAGCCTAGCCAAAGGAGAATCAGTCCTTAAGTCTGATAATATTATTCATTGTCTTGGAGAGGTAGATGAATTAAGTAGTATTATCGGAGTTTGCTTGTCATTTAGTCAAAACCCAGATATATCAGAGTTCCTAAAAAAAATTCAGAATAATTTATTCGATATAGGTGGACATATTTCAATGAATCTTGAAGATAATTCAATGATAAATGAAAACATGATTTCAGATTTAGACAATCAAATAAATTATCTGAACCTAGACTTAGATCCTCTAAAAGAATTTATTTTACCAACTGGAGATAATTTTTCATCAAATTTACATGTTGCTAGAGCAATTACTAGAAGAGCTGAAAGATCGGCTGTAACATTATATAATAATTCTTTAGATAATAATCCTGTAATAATGTATTTGAATCGATTATCAGATTATTTCTTTGTTCTTTCAAGATATCATAATAAGCAAAACAATATTCCTGAAAATACTTGGCAGAGGTAAAATATGGATTTTCATCAAATAAAATCCATCATCGATAAGCACGATAAAATCTTTATTTCATCTCATATAAATCCAGATGGAGATAGCCTGGGTTCTGCTTATGCTATGTACAAATATTTAGATTCAATTGGCAAAGATTGCATTATCGTTAATCACTCTCCAATACCAGAAGTATATAACTTTTTGAATGAGGATAATATTTTTCAAGAGCTTGATGGAGATTCAGCATCATTCATTAAAAAAGCAGATTTAGGATTGATATTAGATATAGGAGATTTTTATAGATTAGGAGATGTAGCATTTTTAGTAGAGGAAAATGATATTGAAACATTAAGCATTGATCATCACGCAAAATCTGATAATGATTTTTTTAAGAATGAATACATTGACGTCAAAGCCTCGTCAGTAGGTGAAATTTTATATTCTTTATTTAAAGAGATTGATCAAAAAATTTCAGAAGAAATGATGTTAGGTATTTATGTAGCTGTTTTAACAGATACCGGTTCGTTTAGACATAGTAACACAACTGATCTTTGTCATCAAGTTGCCGTTGATTCCATTCAAATGGGATTAGATATCTCTAAAGTTTATCAAAACATTTATGAAAATTCTTCGATAAGCAGAATGAAGCTTTTAGGAAACGTGATTCAAAAATTAAATTATGATTGCGATGGTGAACTAGTCTGGTTTTCTTTGAATCATGACATGATTAAAGAGGTCAATGGCTCAAATCAAGATTTTGACGGGTTTACAGATTTTTTTCGAGGAATTAAGGGAGTTGAAGTTTCCTTAATGCTTTATGACCTTGGTGGAAAGGTTAGATTAAGTTTAAGATCAAAGGGAAAGTACAAAGTTAGCGAGATTGCCAAAAAAATGGGTGGAGGTGGACATCCTTTTGCAGCTGCAGCACTAGTAGAAGGTGAATTTTCAGATGTCAAATCAACAGTTTTAAATTTAATTTCAACATATATAAGCAAATTTAATGAAGATAATCTTAGCTAAAGACGCAGGATATTGTTTTGGAGTAAGAGATGCTGTAAATAGCGCTTACGAAATGAGTAAGAAATATGGAGAAGTCTATATGTTGGGAGATATAGTTCACAATGAAATTGTCGTAAATGATTTAGAAAAAGAAGGTGTAAAAGTTGTTGAGAAACTTGATCAGATTCCAAAAGACAAACCTGTTCTTTTCAGAGCTCACGGCACTGCGAAAGAGATCTGGAAAAAAGCTGAAGATAAAAAAATGAATATTATAGATGCTACATGCCCTTTAGTTCATGAAATACATCACGAAGTAAAAGCATTACATAAAGAAGGCAGAAAAATTATCATTATTGGAGATCATGGTCACGATGAAGTAATTGGAATTGCTAGTCAAATACCAGATCCAGTGATTGTTGCTTCAGTAAAAGAAGCTGAGTCACTAAGAAAAACAAAGAAAGCTGGAGTTGTAACTCAATCAACCCAAACAATTGAAAACGTTCAAGATATTATAAACATTTTAATGACAAAAGTATTTGATTTAAGATTTGTTAATACGATTTGCTTTCCAACCAAAAGAAATCAAGAGCAAATTAAAGAGTTGTCTGAAGTAACTGACTTAATGATTATTATTGGATCATTCACAAGTGCTAATTCCAAACGTCTAGCAGAATTGAGCTCAAAAAGAAATGAAAATACATTTCAAGTGACTTGCGCTGCAGAAATTGATTCATCTTGGTTTAAAGATGATGTAAATTCTGTAGGAATATCCGCCGGAGCATCAACTCCAGACTGGATAATCGAATCAGTAATTAAAAAAGTCAAAGAAATAACAAATACACAAGCAAAGGAAATAATTCATGAGTAAAGAGTCTTTCAAAGTTAAAGTCGGTTTAGCAGAAATGCTAAAAGGTGGGGTAATTATGGACGTTACTAATTTAGAACAAGCTAAAATTGCAGAAGATGCAGGAGCAGTTTCTGTTATGGCTTTAGAGAGAATTCCATCTGATATTAGAAAAGATGGTGGTGTTGCAAGAATGAGCAACCCTCACATGATCAAAGAAATACAGGATAATGTTTCAATACCAGTTATGGCAAAATGTAGAATTGGTCATTTTGCAGAAGCACAAATTTTAGAAGCATTAGAAGTTGACTTCATTGATGAAAGTGAAGTACTTACAACGGCTGATGAACATGCCCATGTAGATAAACATCCTTTTAAGGTTCCATTTGTATGTGGAGCAAGAGACTTAGGTGAGGCCCTAAGAAGAATAAATGAAGGGGCTGCGTTGATTAGAACTAAAGGTGAAGCTGGTAGTGGAAATATTGTTGAAGCTGTAAGACATATGAAAATGATTACTTCACAAATTATTGAACTACAAGATGCTGATTTATCGAAAAAAGCACAAGAATTTAGAGTTCCTTTAGATTTAGTACAAGAGGTAGCTAAAAATCAAAAACTAACTGTTCCTAATTTTGCTGCTGGAGGAATTGCTACTCCTGCAGATGCTTCTTTAATGATGCAACTCGGCGCTGAAACAGTTTTTGTTGGTTCTGGTATTTTTAAAAGCCAAGATCCATCAGAAAGAGCTCATGCAATCGTTAAAGCTGTTACACATTTTAAGAGCGCAAAAGATGTTTTAACCGCTTCGTACGATTTAAAAGATGCCATGAAGGGAATTTTAATGTCTGACATTCCTGAAGATAAAAAATTTTCAAATAGAGGCGACTAATTGTGATTGGCGTCCTTGCACTTCAAGGAAATTTTGATTCTCATATTAAAATTCTTAAAAAAATTAACTTAAAACATAAGCTAGTTAAAACAAGCGATGATCTAAGTTCTGTTGATGGTCTTATAATTCCAGGGGGAGAATCTTCAACAATAACTAATCTTTTGAGAAAGAATCAGAGCTTGATTGATGGTATTAATAAGCTTTCAAAGAATAAGCCAATTCTAGGTTCATGTGCTGGACTAATATTAATGTCTAAAGAATCAAATGATTCAAGAGTACACAACTTCGCTTTTTTAGATGTAATAACATGCAGAAATGCTTATGGAAGACAAGTACACTCTTTTGAAGCCAAAATTAATGTTAAGAATGGCTCAATTAATTCTGATATTGACGTTTTATTTATTAGGGCCCCAAAAATAGATAAAATAAATAGTAGCGTTGAGGTTTTAGCAACCTTTCATGAAGAGGTAGTTGCAGTTAGGCAAGGAATACACATAGGAATTTCTTGTCATCCTGAATTATTGAATGAAACTTTAATACATGAAATTTGTTTTAAGGGAAAAACATGAAATATCTTGATAAGATTAATTCCCCAAAAGATTTAAAAAGTATTCCAAGAGAGGAATTAGGAGAAGTATGCAAAGAACTTCGAACTTACATTACTGATACAATTAATGAAATTGGGGGACATTTAGCTCCAACTCTTGGCGCAGTTGAAATAACAACTGCTGTTCATTATGTTTTCGATGCTCCAAGAGACAAAATTGTATGGGATACCGGTCATCAGGCATATGCTCATAAAATACTAACAGGTAGATATAGTCAATTCCCAACTATCAGAAGATATAAAGGGTTAAGCGGTTTTTTAAAGCGTTCTGAAAGTGAATATGATGTCTTTGGTGCTGGTCATGCATCAACAGCAATTTCAGCTGGCTTAGGAATGGCTGCTAGTAGAAATTTAGAGAATGATAATTTTAAAGTCGTAAGTATTATTGGCGATGGAGCCTTATCAGGAGGTCTTGCATTTGAAGCCCTTAATAATGCTGGGAATATAAGAAAGCAAATGCTCGTTATTGTTAATGATAATGATATGTCTATTAGCCCTAATGTGGGGGCATTTAGAAACTATCTTGTTAAAATAGCTACCAATAAGCAATATAATAGATTGAGAAGATGGATTTATAGAACTATAGAAAAACTTCCAAAGAGTTTGAAAATTATAGAATCTTTTTTAAGAAAAGCGGAGTCGAGTGCTAAAAAATTCTTTTTACCTACAACGATTTTTGAAGATCTAGGTTTTAGATATTTTGGGCCAGCTGATGGTCATAATATTGAAGAAATGGTAGAAATTTTGGAAAATATAAAAGATTATAATAGTCCTGTTGTGTTGCATACAATTACAAAAAAAGGAAAGGGTCTTGATTACGCTGAGGATGATCCAATCAAATATCATGGAGTTAAAGAAAAGAAAAAAGATGGTTCCGCTGCTAAAGTTCAAGCTCCAATTTATCAGAATGTATTTGGAGAAGTTATATGTGATTTAGCAGAAGAAAATAAAAATATAGTTGCAATAACTGCTGCAATGAGAGAAGGGACTGGATTGGTTGAGTATTCTTCAAGATTTCCTGAAAGATTCTATGATGTTGGTATCGCTGAAGGTCATGCAGTAACTTTTAGTGGCGGGTTATCAACGGAAGGAAAAATTCCTGTTGTTGCAATTTATTCAACCTTTCTTCAAAGAGCCTTTGATCATATAATTCATGATATTGCTTTACAAAATTTACCTGTCATTTTTTGTATGGATCGTTCTGGTTTGGTTGGTGAGGATGGTGCAACTCATCATGGTGTTTTAGATATTTCTTATTTAAGATGTATTCAAAATATTATTATTTCAGCACCAAAAGATGGAAATGAGTTAAGAGATTTGCTTTATACTGCAACTTTAAATACAACTAAACCATTTACCATAAGATACCCTAAAGAACAGTCAGTAAAATTTGAAGAAAAAGCTCCACAAAAGATTGAAATAGGCTCATGGGAGGTATTAACAGAAGGAAGTGACGTCCTCATTTTAGCAGTTGGATCAATGGTAAGTAAGAGCTTAGAAATACATAGCATGCTAATGGAAAAAGGAATTTCCTCAGAGGTAGTTAATTGTAGATTTATCAAGCCTATGGATAAAAATTATTTACATGAATCATTACCAAAATATAAATTAGTTGTTACAATTGAAGAAGGTGTGACAGATGGTGGATTTGGTGAAGGAGTAATAAACTGGTCAAATAAAAAGAATATTGAAAATTCTATTTTAACATTAGGTGTTCCAAACAGGTTTGTAGATCATGGACCAAGAAATATATTATTACAAGAAATAGGGTTAGATTCAATGACTTTGTTCGAAAAGATTTATAATTTTTCAAGGAAATCAAATGAGTAAAAAAGTTGAAAGAAAAGGTAGTTTTAAAAGCATTAGTGGTGATGAATTGAAGGAATTTTACTCGTCATCCAATAATGAAATAAACTATAATATTGATCCAGGAAGTTTCCCATATACTAGAGGTATTCATAAGAATATGTATAGAGGAAAATTATGGACCATGAGACAATTTTCAGGATTCAGTACCCCAGAAAAAACTAATGAACGATACAAATATTTACTTAAAAATGGGCAAACTGGCTTATCTGTAGCTTATGATATGCCAACTTTAATGGGCTATGATCCAGATCACGAGTTATCTTCAGGAGAGGTTGGTGTCTGTGGCGTAAGTGTAGCTTCCTTACAAGATATGGAAATTCTCTTTGATGGAATAGATCTTGAAAAAATTTCAGTATCACAGACAATAAATGGACCTGCAATTATTCTTTTTGCATTTTATGTAGCACTTGCTAAGAAAAATGGAATTGATGTCAGTAAATTGCGAGGAACCTTACAAAATGATGCATTAAAAGAGTATATGGCTCAAAAAGAATGGATTTTTCCTCCAGAACCATCAGTTAAACTTGTTGTAGATATTATTGAATACTGTTCCGAAAATATGCCATTATATAATCCTGTTTCTGTTAGTGGATATCATATTAGGGAGGCTGGATCTACTGCTGCACAAGAGCTTGCTTTCACACTCAATAATGGATTTGCATATATTGAAGAGTGCTTAGAAAGAGGATTAAAAATAGATGATTTTGCTCATAGATTATCTTTTTTCTTTAATGCTCATATGGACTTTTTTGAAGAAATTGCTAAGTACAGAGCTGCACGCAGAATTTGGGCAAATCGACTAAAAAATCAATATGGTGCAAAAAATGAAAGTTCATTAAAACTTAAATTTCATACTCAAACAGCAGGATGTTCATTAACAGCTCAACAGCCAGAAAATAATATTGTACGAACAGCTTTTGAAGCAATGTCAGCGGTACTAGGTGGAACAAATTCACTGCATACTAACTCATTGGACGAAACATTGGCATTGCCATCAGAAAAAGCTGCAAAAATAGCGCTTAGAACACAGCAAATTTTAGCTTTTGAAACTGGAGTGCCTAATGTAGCTGATCCACTTGGTGGCTCATGGTATATTGAAGAATTGACTGACAAACTTGAAAAACAAGCTATTAGGTACTTTGAAGAAATTCAAGAGATGGGTGGAACAGTACAAGCTATTGAGGATGGTTATTTTCAAAAAAAAATAGCTGAATCTGCATCTATTTATCAAGAATCAGTTGATTCTAAAGAAAGAATTATTGTTGGAGTAAATGATTTTGTTGAGGAAGATGAAGAGTTAGACATAGAGATTCTTAAAATTTCAAGAGATGCTCAAGATACACAAGAAAACAAAATAAAAGCTCTTAGAAAAAGTCGAGATGAAAAAACATTGCAAGAAAATATGAAAAAACTAAGAGATGCTTGTAAAAAAGATTTAAATTTAGTTCCTTTTTTGATAGAAGTAGCTGAGCAAGGCGGAACTATCGGTGAAATCGTAGAAGTAATGAAAAAAGTTTATGGTGAATGGGAAGAATCTTTTGGAATATAAATTATGAATAAAGTTACTACATCAACTCTTATTATTTTTGTCTTAATTGCTAGTTGGGTATTTTATCTAACGAATATCAAGAAAGATAATTCATTAACTGTGAGATATTATTCTATTTCCGAACTAGCTGGTGAATCAAATGACATTCAAAAAATAAAAGTTGGGGGTTATATAAAACCAAATTCAATAGATATCTCGGAAGACGATCAACTCGAAGTTTCTTTTTTCGTATATCAAAATAATGATAGTGTAAAGGTAACTTATTACGGAATTAGACCTGATCTCTTTAAAGATGATGCTGAGGTTGTAGTCTCTGGTTCGTATACGAATAGTCTTATTTCAGCCACAGAATTGCAAACTAAATGCGCCTCAAGATATGAAGGCGATCTTAAAAACATAGAAAAAATATAATGATTTCTCAAATTGGTAGTATTGCAATCAGTCTAGCCGGAGGATTAATTTTTTCTTCATTTATATTTTTGGGTTTATTCAAAAAATTTAATAATCAAACATATCTACAAGTTGCTGAAAGAACAATTCTAGCAACTTCATATTGTATTTTTTTAGCATTTTTTTGTTTATTAAATGAGTTATTAATTAGCAATTTTAATTTACAATATGTAGCTCAATATACTAGCTATGAAACTCCTATCTTTTATAAGGTTACTGCACTATGGGCAGGACAAGCCGGTTCATTATTGTTTTGGTCTTTTATAACTGCTCTTTTTACAATTACATATATTTTTACAACTTTAAAAAAATTGAAAACATTAAAATTTCACTCCTACATAATTTTAGCTTTTATCTTTTCTTTTTTTATTCTCCTCTCAAATTTTATTGCAAATCCATTTGAACCTGTTTCTTCTGATATTATAGTTCAAAATGGAAACGGTCTAAATCCGTTATTACAAAATTTCTTTATGGCAATTCACCCTCCAATCCTATATGTTGGTTTTACTGGTTCAGCAATTATTTTTATTATGGCGCTTGCAGCATCTATTTCAAAAGATATCTCTTTTGAATGGGTTCAATCTATTAGAAGATGGTCTTTATTCGTATGGACATTCTTATCTGCAGGAATCATACTTGGAGGATATTGGGCATATAATGAGCTAGGATGGGGAGGATATTGGGCATGGGATCCAGTTGAAAATTCATCATTAATGCCTTGGCTTACATTAACAGCTTTTATCCATTCATCAATGATTCAAGAAAAGAGAGGGTTGTTAAAGAAATGGAATTTTTTACTTGCTACCTCAACTTATTTACTGGTTATTCTTGGAACATTTATTACTAGAAGTGGAGTAATTTCATCTGTCCATTCATTTACAGCTGAAAATCTCGGTCCAATGTTTTTTACATTTTTAGCCATATTAATACTTTATACTGTTTTCTGGTTCTTTAAGAGAAAATCTTATTTAGATACTCCAGATAAAATTGATTCTTTTACATCAAGAGAAGGCGGATTTTTGTATAATAATCTAATTCTTATTTTAATGTGTTTCACAATTATGTGGGGAACTTTATTTCCAATTTTATCTGAGGCGTGGGACGGTAATAAGATTTATGTGGGAGCTTCTTATTTTAACCAATTAAATATTCCTATAGGACTTGTATTATTATTTTTAATGGGAATTGGACCATTACTTTCTTGGAACTATACTTCTCAAAGTGAATTGCTAAATAGATTTAAATTACCATTAAGTGTAAGTTTTTTATCTGGAATAGGATATACTATATTTTCAAGCTCATTTCAAATATATGTTTTTGTTGCTATAATGGGCGTTTCTTTTACCCTAAGCTCAATTTTAGGTGAATTTTATAAGTCTTATAAAAAACAAAAGAAGGAATCTAATTTTTTACTGTCTATAGGTAAAATGTTTTTAAGCAACAGACATAAAAATGGAGGTTATATAGTTCATATTGGAATTGTATTATTATTCATTGGATTTATCGGTAGAGCTTTTGAGGTTGAAAAAGAATTTAGCTTATCTCCAGGTGAACAAATTTATTTTTCTAATTATGTTTTTAAGTTAAATAGTATTAAAAGTGAAGCTCGAGATAATCATTATGCTTTTTTAAGTGAAATTGATGTTGTAGACAGTAGCACAAATCAATTGCTTGTTAATTTAAAACCTGAAAAAAGAATCTACTTTTATTGGAATTCAGATCCAGAAAAAAGACAACCTCATAGCGAGTTGGATATCTATAGTACCATTCAAAAGGATATTTATTCCATTTTTTCTGGCTATGATGCACAGAAGAATATCGGTTACTTTAAAATTATGATTAATCCCTTAGTAAATTGGGTATGGATTGGTGGAGTTTTAATGATAATTGGCTCCTTGTTTGCTTTCTGGCCATCAAGGAGAAATAATTAAATGGAAATGTTTAATCAGTTATTTATTTTTTTCTTCCTTATGATCGTAATTTTTTATGTTTTTTGGCCAATAATTAAGCAAATGAAATAATGTTGCAGATAAAAAATCTTTCTAAATCTTTTTCCAATACACCAATATTAAATAATGTGAATTTTTCTTTAAAGTTAGGAGAAATTTGTGCAATTGTAGGAAATAATGGTTCTGGAAAAACTACCTTTCTAAAATGTCTTTCAGGACTATTGAACTTTGAGACTGGATCAATAGAATTTAATTCTTCTAATGGACATCTTTTCTTAAGCGACAAGCTAAACATTTTTGGTGATTTGACTATTGAAGAGAACTTAAAAGTAATTTCTACTTATCATAATCAAAATTATAATAAGATTGTTTTTAATGATTCTCTTACAATGCTCAATATTGAACAGTTCAAAGATATGCCATTAAAATTCTTATCAAGAGGGAACATTCAACGAAATAAGCTTTGCATAGCAATGAATCTAAATTGGGACTATTTGTTAATTGATGAACCATTTAGCAATTTGGATTCAGAAGGAGTTAAAATTTTTAGAGATATTTTTAATAATTTTAAATCTGATAATAAGTCTATCATTTATTCCACCCATCAGGAAAATCTAGAATCACTTTATGATAAAGTAATTTCAATAGAAGACTTTAAGGCATGCAAATGATTACAAGACTAATAAGAAATGAGTTTTATTTAGAAAGAAAGTCATCATTTAATTTGCTATACATATCTTTCTTTGCAATTTCATGTTTGATGTTTTTGCTCTTTTCTTTTCCTTTATCAAAAATTTATGACTCAACAGTATTTTCTGGATTCTTTTGGATTATTATCTCGCTGTCAACAATCAAGCTCATTGAAAATTCTTTTGCTAGAGAAAAAGATTATAATATTTATGATCTTATTTATTCATCCTCAATAGATTTAACAAATATTTATTTTGCAAAAATATTATCGCTCAATTTAATTCTTTTAGGGGTACAATTTATAATATTTTTAAGCTATGTGATTTTATCTGATTTAAGTTTTGAAATTATATTAAATCTTATTTTACTAAGTATAGTTACAAACTTTGGATTATTATCTTTTGGGATATTGATTTTTTTATTAACAAATACAAATACTTCTAAAAGCTTTTTATTTCCAGTAATATTTTTTCCTTTAATTATTCCCATTCTTATAAATGCATCAAATATTCTCTTTGGAATTATTATTGGAGAAATGCTATCTTTATATATTGAATCTTGGTTGATATTATTAACTTTTGCCTCAATGGGAATCCTTCTAGGAATAAATTTATTTGAAAGACTAATTAAACAATAATGAACTTAACTTTTTTTATTATCACCATTTTTCTAATGGTCTCAAATTTGGTTTGGATAATTTTCTTTACTCCAATGGTCCCCGACCAAGAGTGGGCGCAAAAAATATTTTATCTCCATGTTCCAATAGCATGGTCAGGATTTTTAGCTTATTTCATTGTGATGGTAAGTGGAGTTTGTTACCTCTATACAAAAAATCTAAAATATGACAGAATTGGCCTTGCGTCAGCTGAGATCGGAACTATTTTTACTGCTTTAGTCTTAATTACAGGGCCTATTTGGGCAACACCAATTTGGGGTCAGCCTTGGGTATGGGAACCAAGATTAATTACTACTTTAGTACTCTTTTTGATTTATGTAGGATATTTTATTATGAGAAATATTGGGCTATATCGTCAAAGAGCAGCACTTGTATGTGCCATCATTGGAATTATTGCATTTTTAGACATTCCAATAATTTTTGCATCAGTTAATTTTTGGGCAGCTGAAATTCAGTCTCATCCTCAGCTAGGCATGAATAAACAGCCGTCTGGTATTTTAAATCCATTTTTGTTTTCATTATTATCATTTACTTCTTTGATTATTTTAATGCTATCATTAAAAATAGAAGTTTTGAAAAAGAAAGATATTGAGGATAAATATGTTTAATTATTTATCATATTTTTTGTCAGCACTTTTTGTTGTTTTTATTACTATTTTAGCTTGGTTTATTATTAACATAAAAAAATATAGAAATTAATTCGGGGGAATTAGAATTATGGAACGAAAAATTGTACATATTGTAGGAACTGGAACTATTGGCGAACCACTGATAGGTATTCTTTGTGAGCAAAAAAGTAACCTAGGAATTGATGAAGTTACATTTCATAAACAATCTCCTTTGACAAAAGATTCTCCGAAGATTAAAAATTTAATAGCGAAAGGCGCTAGGCTTTCAGTTCATGAAGACAAAGTCGAAAGTTTTAAAGAAATTGGTTTGGAGCCTGAATTCACTATGGAAGAAGCTGTTTCTAGAAGTTCAGTCGTTATTGATTGTACTCCTAAGGGATTTGGTCACCAAAATAAAGTAGAATTTTATGAAAATTATGCTGATAAAGTTAAAGGATTTCTAGCTCAAGGCAGTGAAGATGGGTTTGGAAAAAAATATGCTCGAGGAATTAATGACCATGTTATCAATTCAGAAGATCAATTTTTACAAGTTGTTTCTTGCAATACCCATAATATTGCATGCTTAGTTAATACAATAGCATTAAGTATCTCTCCAGATAACTTAATTGATGGAAAATTCGTTTGTATTAGAAGGAGTAATGACATAAGTCAAACGGGCAGTTTTGTCCCTGCTCCTACAGTTAATGACCATGGGCATCCGGTTTACGGAACTCATCATGCAGAAGATGCAGCAGGATTATTTAAAACAATGAACCTTGATCTTGATTTATTTTCTTCAGCAATGAAGGTTAATTCCCAATATATGCATACTGTATGGTTTAATTTGAAGCTTAAAGAGCCAACTTCTAAACAAAAAGTTATTGACTTGCTTACAAGCAATGATAGAGTGTCATTAACAGAACATCATTCAACAAATGAGGTATTTTCATTTGGAAGAGACCAAGGACTATATGGAAGAATTTTAAATCAAACTGTGATTGTTGAAGATTCTATTAATGTGCGTAATGATCACGAAGTTTCCGGATTTTGTTTCACTCCCCAAGATGGAAATTCAATACTTTCAAGTATTGCTGCAACTGTTAGATTTTTGAATCCACATTCCTACCAAGATAAAATTAATTCTTTGAGTAGATTTTTCTATGACAGAATATAATGTTGAATTACAAAAAGATTATTTCAAGACTGCTTGATCAAAACATCTATATATTATCAAATGATGATAAAGAAGCTATAATAATTGATCCTGGTTTAGGATTTGATTTAATTGATGGCTATCTTAAATCTGAAAATTTATCCCCAATAGCTGTTTTGGCTACGCATGCTCATATTGACCATATTGCTTCTGCAAATGATTGTATAAAAAATTACAACATACCATTTTATATTTGTAGAGGAAATAGTATCATGCTTGATCATTATGATATCATGAAGGGGTATATGCATGTTGACTCAGTAAAACCAGAAGTCAGTCATTGGATTGAAGAGTCAGAAAAAAAAATAACTGTTGGTTCATTTAAATTTAATGTTAATTACAATCCTGGACATTCTCCTGGATGCATGAGTTTTGAAATAGACTCACTTATCTTTTGTGGAGATTTAATATTTAAGGGATCAATTGGAAGAACTGATCTTCAAACATCAAATCCAGCTCATATGGAAAAATCATTAGAAATGTTTGTAAATTCATTTGATGTGAATTCAACCTTGCTCCCTGGGCATCGTGAAATAACAACATTAGATTATGAATTAAAAACAAATCCATTTTTAGTGAAATATGCTAAATAAAATTATATCAAATCTTAGTTCGCTAATTGAAAATGAAAAGCCTCATTTCCTTCTAGCAGTATCTGGTGGTATAGATTCAATGGCTCTTTTAAAATTTTTTCAGAAAAACCATGAATCTTATAAGTTTTCTGTAGCTCATGTTAATCATAACTATCACTCCGATGCTAAAAAGATGGAGCATTTAGTAAAAGATCAATGTGCTAAAATGAATAATGATTTAATTATTGAGAATATTTTTTTAAAAGGAGTTAATTCTAATATTGAATCAAATTTTAGAAAAATGAGATATAGTAAATTAGAGGAAATTAGAAGAGAGATTAAAGCTGATTTTATTCTTACTGCTCATCATGCAGATGATCAAGTAGAAACTATTTTGATGAAAGTTATGAATTCTTCTGGTTTAGATGGACTTCAAGGATTGAGAAAATTAAATCAAAATATTATCAGACCTATGTACAATATTTCAAAAAGTGAAATTAGTGATTATGCCTCTTTAAATAATGTTAAATATATTGATGATCCAACAAATTCTGATAACGCGTTTACAAGAAATTTTTTAAGGATGAATGTAATACCTGAATTGAAAAAAATTAAAAATGATATCCACATTCCATTCAATAATTTTACCGATCGAATTGATGAGGTGCATGATTTAATTGCATTTAATGTACAAAATTTTTGTAATTCAGACAGCTATTCGGTAAATCATAATTATGTTGAAATAAACAAATCGGATTTTTATAACCTTCCTTTTCTTGTTCAACTTAAAATAATCTCAAATCAATTTATTGATACTCAAAATTCATTTTCAAAAACAGATGTAAGAGAAATAAAAGATTTATTAAGAAAAAATCTTACAGGTAGTTCAAAAAAAGTGAATGATAGGACAATTTTAATTGATAGAAATTCATTAATCATTTATAAAAATATGAAAAATGACATTTTTATAAATGTTGAAGCTGGAAAAAAATTCAAAGGAAAAAATTTTACCTTTTCTTGGGATTTTAATAAAGCACCTAAAACTTTTAATAATGATAATGAGGTTGAATTCGTTGACGCATCAAAGATTACTGATCACTTAGTTATAAGATCAGTTAGAGATAGTGATAGTTTTTTGCCTTTGGGAATGAACGGAAATAAGAAAGTTAAAAAATTTTTAAAAGACAAAAATTTATCCTTCTTAAAGAGGGAAGAATCGTTAGTAGTATGTAACCAAGATGAAATTATTTGGGTTGCTGGATATCAATTAAGTGAAAAATATAAAATTCATAAGAATTCGATTAAAATTGCAAAACTAAATTTCTCTAGGAATTAGTTTTTTTATTATACATTTTTATTAAATTCTTCTCCAATGAAAAATCAGACAAATAAGAAACCAAACCCAAAAAAAACTCAATCAGGACCTAGCTCATTAATCATTTGGGCATCAATAATTTTGTTTATAATAGCTTCTTTTGCTTTTCTTCCAGATGAGTCAGCAAATGAAGTTGAAGTATCTTACAACACTTACAAAGAATTATTGGCTGAAAACAAAATTAAAGAAGCATCTATTGAGAACGATAATTCTTTTCACGGAGAACTTTTTAATCCTGAAACTTTAATCAATAAGCATGGCGCATCATTTGAAGATAGAACCTTATTTGTTGTTTACTTGCCATCTGATTATTCTAATCAAATTGCTTTATGGGATGAAAAAAATATTGAATATAATTTTGAAGGTGAGAAAATTGATTGGACTAGTTGGCTGCTTGGTTTTGCTCCCTGGTTATTATTAATAGCTTTTTGGTTATTTTTAATAAGAAGAATGCAAAGTTCGGGGAATGGAATGAATAATGTATTTAGCTTTGGTAAAAGTAAAGCTAAGATTTTTTCTGGTAATCAGAAGAAAGTAAAGTTTAATGATGTTGCTGGATGTGTTGAAGCCAAGGAAGAGCTTGAGGAGGTGATAGCATATTTAAAAAGTCCTAAAAAATTTGAAAAGCTTGGAGGAAAAATTCCAAGAGGTGTTTTATTGGTTGGTCCTCCAGGAACTGGAAAGACATTATTAGCTAGAGCTGTAGCTGGTGAATCTAATGTTCCTTTTTTTAGTATAAGTGGAGCAGATTTTGTCGAAATGTTTGTAGGAGTTGGAGCATCTAGAGTGAGAGATTTGTTTGAACAGGCAAATAAAAATGCACCTGCGATTGTTTTTATTGATGAGCTTGATGCGGTAGGTCGTCAACGTGGAGCTGGATTAGGTGGTGGACATGATGAAAGAGAACAGACGCTAAATCAGCTATTAGTTGAACTTGATGGATTTGATAATTCTAGTAGTGTTATTGTTATGGCAGCAACAAATAGGCCAGATGTGTTGGACTCAGCATTGTTAAGGCCTGGAAGATTTGACCGTCAAGTTGTAGTTGATGTTCCCGACCTAAATGGTAGGCATGATATTTTAAAGATTCATTCAAAGAAAATTAAAATTAAACCTAAATCAGTAAACTTATTAGATATTGCCAAAGGAACACCTGGAATGGTTGGAGCTGATTTAGCTAATCTTGTAAATGAAGCTGCATTACTTGCTTCTAGAAAAAGAAAATCAACAGTTGATAATTCTGATTTTCAAGAAGCTCAAGATAAAGTTTTAATGGGTGTTCAAAGAAAAAGCATGGTGCTTTCTGATCATGAAAAGAAAGTAACAGCTTATCATGAAGCAGGGCATGCAGTAGTAGCATTGTTTTCTCCAGAAGCAGATCCAGTTCACAAAGTTACAATTATTCCTAGAGGAAGAGCATTGGGAGTAACAATGCAACTTCCAATTGATGAAAAGCACGGTTATTCAAAAACATATATTTTAAGCAGATTAGCTGTAATGATGGGAGGAAGAGCCGCTGAAGATTTAATTTTAAATGAAATTACTACTGGCGCATCAAACGATATTGAAAGAGCAACAAGTATTGCTAGAAGAATGGTTTGTGAATGGGGAATGAGTGAAAAAATGGGCCCAATGGCTTTTGGAAAAAAGAATGAAGAAATTTTCTTAGGAAGAGAAATACAATCTCATAGAGACTACAGTGAAGAAACTGCTCAGATGATTGATCATGAAGTTGTATCAATTATTAAAAATGCTCAAGATAATGCAAGAAAGATTCTTGAAGAAAAAATTGATTTACTGCATTTAATGGCTGAAGAATTACTTGAACATGAAACGATAGATGAATCAGATATTAAAATCATGCTATCAGGTAAAAAAATATCAAAAAAATAATACATGAATATTAAACAATTCAATGATTGGCTTTCAAGTGAAGATAAGCAATCATTAATCATGGGAATTTTAAATGTCACTCCCGATTCTTTTTCAGACGGTGGACAATACTTCAAAAAAAATACTGCTATTGATCATGCATTAGACATGGTCAAAAATGGTGCAGATATAATTGACATAGGCGGTGAATCAACAAGGCCATTTTCTGATCCAGTAAGTTTAGATAAAGAAATTTCAAGAGTGATACCTGTCATTGAAGGTATAAGAAAAAAATCTGATGTTTGTATATCAATTGATACTACTAAATCAATTGTAGCAAGCAAGGCTCTTAATGCTGGTGCATCAATAATAAATGATATTAGTGCTATGGAGATTGATCCGCTAATGGCTGATGTCGCAGTAAAATTTGATTGTCCCTTAATTATAATGCATATGAAAGGAACTCCTAAGAATATGCAAGATAATCCTCAGTATGAATCCCTAATACCGGATATCAAAGATTATCTTGTTGATAGAATAGATTTTGCTGTTTCCAAAGGAGTAAATCAAAAAAAAATTATAATTGATCCCGGAATTGGTTTTGGTAAAACTGTTGAAAATAATTTTGAAATCTTAAATAATTTAAATCATTTTGTTGAATTAAATTTTCCAGTTTTACTTGGTGCATCAAGAAAATCCTTTATTGGAATATCTTTAAATCTTCCTGAAAATGATAGGTTAGAAGGTTCATTAGCAGCTAACGTTATCGGATTACAACAAGGTGTAAAGATTTTTAGGGTTCATGACGTTTTTGAAACTAATAAAGCCCTTTTAATTGCAAATAAAATTTTTAATTCAAATCATTTAATTAGCTAAATTAATATATGAACCTTTTTGAGATAAGTTTTTTAAAGTTTACACTAACTGATCTTTTTGATTTGATCTTGGTTACATTCATTTTTTCTTATGCCTATTCTTACTTTAGAGGTACTCGAGGCGGTCAAATGTTAATTGGTTTATTAATTATTTTTTTTGCTGGATTTATAATTAATATTCTTGGATTTAAGGCTACATCTTGGCTTTTAAATCTTTTTCAAACTGTTTGGGTGGTAGTTTTTGTAATTCTATTTCAACCTGAAATCAGAAGACTTTTAACTTCTGTTGGACAGAATCGAATTTTAAGAAAACTTTTTCAAATTGAAAAAACGGCTATTCAGGAAGATATACTATTCAGCATTGAAGAGATAAAAAAGAACAAGTGGGGAGCTTTACTTGTTTTTGAACGTGAAAATTCTTTAAAAAATGTAATCTCTGACGCTGTTCCGATGCATGCTTCATTCAGCCCTGAGCTTTTAGTATCAATTTTCAATCCATCTTCTCCTTTGCATGATGGAGCTGTAGTAATTCATAATAATTTAATTGAAGCAGCAGCATGTATTTTACCTTTGACTGAGAGTAAGACTTTAAATCCTGAAATGGGAACTAGGCATCGAGCAGCACTTGGAATTTCAGAAGAGAGTGATGCTTTGGCTGTCGTTATTTCTGAAGAAAGTGGAAAAATTTCTGTTGCTGAGAATGGATATTTTATAAGTTCAGGTCTTTCTTTAGATGAATTAGGAAGGATTCTAAAAGAAAAGATGAACGAATTTATAGTGGAAAATTAGAAATGTTAAAAGATAAGATTTTAGATTTATTAAACCGATCAGATTTTATGACTTTATCAACAAGTGTTGCAGGCAATTCTTCTGCAGCAAATGTTTATTTTGCAAACGATGGATTAGATATATATTTTTTCACTTTCAATCCATCTAGAAAAGCTGTACAAATTTCTATGAATCCTAAAGTTCAATGTGTTATTAGACCTGACGGTGAAGATGGTATTAAGGAGTTGCAAATTGATGCATATGCTGCAAAAGTAACAGATAAAGATGAAGTTGAAAAAGCCAAAAAAGCAATCCTTAAAGTCACTGAAGCTTTTTCAGAATATATGCATGACGATTTTTTGATTGCCAATGATGTTATAGGGTACTATAAGATTCAGCCAACAACAATAAAATATGTTGATTTTTATGCTGAAAAACAATTTGAATGGATGGAAGTTCCTGAAAATAGAATTGGATTATTTAAAGAAGTAAGAAATAATATACTGAATACATTAAAATATTGGGTTACTGTTGTAAGAGCACCTTTTTTAACAGCTACCATTGCTCCAATCATGCTTGGTTCTGCTATTGCATATAAACAGTTTGGGGTCTTTGATTGGTCGATATTTTGGTTGGTATTATTTGGCGCTGTTTGTGCTCAAATTGGCACAAATAATATTAATGATTATTTTGATCATAAATCTAGAAATGATGAAATGAATAAGTTGGCTAGTCCATTTAACGGCGGATCAAGAGCTATTCAATCTGGATTAATTACCCCTACAAATATGCTTCTGCTTTCAATTTTCTTTTTTTCATGTGCAATCCTAGTTGGTCTTAATCTAAATAACCTCTTCTTTGAAGGAAGGGTTGATTCAGTTTTAATGTATCTAGGATATTTAGGTGTGTTTTTGGGAGTGATGTATACTGGATTTTTTAAACTTGCATACAATGGTCTTGGCGATTTAGCAGTATTTATTGGTTTTGGTCCTCTTATGGTGTATGGTGCAGCTTTAATGCAAAACTTAGCAGTAGCACCAACTCAATCAATTGATCCAATAGTTACATTATTCTACTCAGTTCCTGTAGGAATATTTATTGCCTTAGTCCTTTTTATAAATTGTTTCCAAGATTATAATGCTGATAAGGCTGCAAATAAAAATAGCTGGGTTGTAAAATTGGCTGGTCCAAGTGAAAAAGCTAATTATAGAAAACCATTTTCAGTTTGGAAAAGTTTAATGGTTATATCATTTCTTTTGATTGTTGCAGCATCAGTTTATGCACAAAATTATTTTACATTAATAGCATTGATTCCATTACTTATTTTCAATTTTGCATCTAAGAAAGGTTCTGATTGGTTAGTTGAATGGGAAAAAGAAGATGCTAATCTTCAGCAATTACCTTATGAACTATTAATTGTTAATGTATCAACCATTGGAATTCACTTTTTAACTGGAGTACTATTAACAATTGGAGTATTACTAAGTGTATGGATTTAAAAGAAGCATATTCATTATCTTTAGAAAAATATAATCAAATCAGGGGGCATCTTTGACCTTGAATCAAAGACCTCTGATCTCCAAAAATTAAAAGAGCAAATTTCTGATCCCACAATGTGGGAAAATAACTCTGAATCGACCACTGTTATGAAAAAAATATCTTTTCTTGAAAAAGATATTGCCTTAAGGAAAAATCTTGTTCAAAAAGCGGAAGATGTAGAAGTACTTTTTGAATTTTTAAATGAAAATCAAGTTGAAGAAGAAGAAGTTAAAAAAGAGCTTAATTCCTTTTCTAATCTTCTTAAGGAGTTTGAATTAAAACTTATATTAAATGGTGATAATGATAGTAACGATGCCATAATTACAATTCATCCAGGTGCAGGAGGTACAGAAAGTCAAGATTGGGCTGAAATGCTTTATCGAATGTATTCAATGTGGGCTGAATCAAAAGGTTTTAAATTTAATGTTATCGATTTCCAAAACGGTGATGAGGCCGGATTAAAAGATTGTACAGTGGAAATTTCTGGTGATTACGCTTATGGTTTATTGCAAGCTGAGATTGGTATTCATAGACTTGTTAGAATTTCTCCATTTGACTCTAACAGTAGAAGACATACTTCATTCGCTTCAGTGTCAGTTTCTCCAGCAGTTAATGAGGATATTGATATTGAAATTAATCAAAAAGATTTAAGGATAGATACATTTAGGTCAAGCGGTGCTGGCGGTCAACATGTTAATAAAACAGATTCAGCAATAAGAATAACTCATATACCATCAGGAATTGTCACTCAATGTCAAACGCAAAGATCTCAGCACAAAAATAAAGAACAAGCATTAAAAGTATTAAAATCAAAACTTTTTCAATTAGAGATGGAGAAGCAGCTTTTAAATAAAAAAGAGCTTGAAGGGAAAAAAAAAGATATTGGTTGGGGTAGTCAAATTAGATCCTATGTTTTTCATCCTTATAACATGATTAAAGATCATAGAACCAAATATGAAGTAGGAAATATAAAATCAGTTATGGACGGTAATATTGATGATTTTATATATAGTTATTTGTTAGATAAAATGGAAAAAAATAAATAAGTTTTCGAAATGGAAAATAAAAGTTTAAAACAAATTATAGACAATCGACTTGAAAAGTTAAAAAAAATTCGTGAATTAGGAATAGAGCCTTACGCATATGACTATGACAGCTCTCATCATACATCAGAAATAAATGAAAAGTTAATTGATGCTAAGGTTTCTTTAGCAGGAAGAGTTATGTCTCTTAGAAAAATGGGGAAAGCATCATTTGCAAATATTCAGGATCAAGAAGGACGTATCCAATTTTATATTGCAAGAGACGACGTTGGTGAAGATAATTATAATTTATTTAAACTAACGGATATAGGTGATTTTGTTGGGATTGAGGGTAAGGTTTTTAAAACTAAAACAGATGCATTAACTATTAAAGTTTCCCATCTAACAATCTTGTCAAAAAACATAAAGCCAATCCCTGATGTTAAAGAAAAAGATGGAGAGAAATATAATTTAGTTTCAGATAAAGAGTTCAGATATAGAAAAAGGTTTCTTGATTTAATTATTAATCCTGAAACAAAAAACAATTACGTAAAAAGATTTAAAATAATTAACTCTATAAGATCGTTTTTAAATGATCATGGATATATTGAGGTAGAAACACCTGTACTACAACCAATATACGGAGGCGCAAATGCAAAGCCATTTACAACTCACCATAACGCATTAGATCAAGATTTTTACCTTCGTATTGCTACAGAGTTATATTTAAAGCAATTAATTGTAGGTGGATTTGAAAAGGTTTATGAACTTTCTAAAGATTTTAGAAACGAAGGCATAGATAGGAGTCATAATCCTGAATTCACCATGCTAGAATTTTATCAAGCTTATTCTGATTATAATTTTATGATGGATTTTGTTGAACAAATGTTTAAAAAAGTTGTTAAGGACCTTGATATGAAAAAAATATCATGGGATGGCCATAAAATTGATTTTAGCAAAAAGTTTGCACGAAAAACTATGGGAGAATTAATTAAAGATCATACTGGAAATGGTATTGATATCTCTGATCATTCAGCCGTTTATAAAGTTTGTAAAGATTTAAAGCTTGAAGTTAGCAAAAAGGATAGCCTAGCTACTTTAATAGATGAAATCATGAGAAGAAAAGTTGAACCAAATCTAATTCAACCAACATATGTAATCAATCATCCTGTCGAAATTTCTCCGTTAGCAAAAGTGAATAGGGATGGAGATAAAGATTTCACAGAAAGATTTGAATTATTTATTGCGGGAATGGAGTTTGCAAATGGTTTTTCAGAGTTAAATGATCCAATTGATCAAAGAAAAAGATTCGAAGATCAATCAAGGAAGAAAGATAGTGGAGATGAAGAAGCATTTCCAATTGATGAAAACTTTCTTGAAGCGATTGAGACTGGAATGCCTCCAACAGCAGGAGTAGGTATTGGAATTGATAGATTAGTTATGCTATTAATTGATACTCGATGGATAAGAGACGCCATAATTTTCCCTACATTAAAATCCCTTAAATGAAGCTCGAATTATTTTTAATTAAAAAATTATTTATTTCAAAAAATAGTAGTTTAGTTTTTCGCCTTACAAACCTTGTTACCATAATTAGTCTTTCATTGGGTGTTGCATCATTAAACATTGTTATGAGTTCTATCGATGGTTTCGAATCTGAAATTTCAAAAAAATTATCAAATTTGAATGGATATAGTTCAATTAATCATTTATTTGAAGATGAAATCATTCAAAACGAATTTGATCAACCATTCATATTAGATAAAGTACCTTATTTGGAAAAAGTAGCATTATTAAAATCAAAAAGTGATTCCCAAAGCATTGTCATAAATGCATATCCAATTAACGATTTTAATAAAATTAGACTATTCAAATCATTTGATACTAATAAAATAAAAAATGAATCAATTGTTGTTGGAAAAAGATTAGCAGACAAACTAAACCTTAAACTTGGAGATCAAGTAGTTATTTTCAATCCCAAAAATCTTGAAAATTTTTCTAACCAAAATAGATATGATTTCTTTACGGTAGCCCGTATTTATAATTCTGGTATACCTGAATTTGACGAGAGAAATATTTTTACTTCTTTAGAAAATCTTCACGAGTTTTATGATATTGAAAATTCTATTTCGGGATGGATAAGTATAGACCCAAATGATGACATTATAGATTATCCGTTTTATCAAATGACTATATATGATAAGTATTCGAGTCTTTTTGAATGGATAAATACTCAAAAATGGCCAATTTTATTTATTTTTAGTTTAATTGCAATAGTTTCATTTTTTGGGCTTTTAAGTTCTTTGAGTATTTTATTTGATGAAAAGAAAAAGGATTTCACAATACTTAAGATCTATGGATTATCACACAAATCAATTTCAATGATATTTATTTTTCAATCAATGATTCTTGCATCGATTGGATCAATAATTGGTATATTGTTATCTTATATTCTTATTCAATTACAGAATGAATTTAAATTAATAAGCATTGAGCAGAATATTTACTTTGTTGATTACCTTCCTATGGAATTTAATTTCAGTAATTCTCTTTTAATTATCATCATAAGTGTAATATTAAGTTTTATTATATCCGCTTCATCTGTAAAAAGATTTGCTTACTTTAATCCAATGAATGTGTTGAGGAGCAAATGAAAATTTATTTATTAATTGCTAAAAGATTTTTGTTTCCAAGAAATGATTTCCGCTCTAATACAATTAATTTTATATCATTTATTGGTCTTTTCATTGGCGCTGCTGCAATAGTGTTATCTGTTTCTGTGCTTAATGGTTTTCAAGGAATTTTACAAACTGAAGCTAAAAAAATTTATGGTGATTATTTGGTTGAAGATATAAGTAATACTAGCTTTTTAAGAGATTTAAATATGGATAATAAAAATTATTCAATTTTTCAGGAAAATGAATTTCTAATTGTATCTAATAATAAACAGAACCTAATTGAATTTAAATCTGTATCTAATGAATCTTTGAATGATTTTTATGAACTTGATCTGCAAAATAATTTCAAGGCTTTATCCAAAGAAGAGGTGATAATTGGTAATTTGCTTGCTAATCGACTGAACGTTGACATTGGAGATAGCATTCAAATAATATCTAAAGATTTTAAACTTAATTCCTACAGTCTTCCTGATATTTATGAGTTCAAAGTTGCAAATATTTTTTCAAATAGAATTTTAAGAGCTAATGATTTTCTAGTATTTGGAGTGAATAAAGAAATCTTCAAAAATGCCAATTTTTCTGCAGAGATAAATGGAGATATTGGAAGTATTAAAGATTCATCAACAAAACTCTTATCTTGGGAAGATAGAAATCGTCAGCTTTTTGAAGCAACTGAAATAGAAAAGAAAATAACTTTTTTTACTTTATTATTAATTGTTTTAATTGCATCATTTAATCTGTCCTCATCAATCATGCAGATTTCATCAAATAAGATAAGGGATTTGGCAATTTTTTCATCTATTGGTATGAAAAAAAATGATATTAAAAAAATATTTATCATTTACAGTTATTTAATCGGTCTTTCTGCATTATGTGGAGGCATTCTTTTTGCTTTATTAGTAATTTTACTACAAAATAAATTATCCTTTATAAAATTATCTCCTGAGTTTTATTTAGTTGATACTTTACCAATGCAGATATTTATTTTTGATATTGCACTACTTTTATTGGGTTCAGTCTTTTTAATAGGGATATTTACAAATATTCCTTTGAGATTCATAAATAGTTTGAGTCCTGTAAAAATAATTAATAAAGAATTATGATAGTTGATATAAAAAAACTAACTAAAACTTTTTCAGATGGAAGTAGAAAGCTTCATGTTTTAAAAGATATTAACCTTCAAATAGACGAAGGAAGCATCATAACAATAAAAGGCCCTTCAGGTTCTGGAAAATCAACATTATTAAGTATTATTGGAACCTTAGACAATGCTGATAATGGAGAACTTTTAATTAATGGAATTAGTATTCAAGAAAACACCAATATTGATAAGCTAAGAAATAAAAGTATAGGTTTTGTATTCCAATTTCATAATCTAATTACAGAACTAACATTAGAAGAGAATGTCAGTCTTCCAAAAATGATAGCCAAAGAACAATGGGATAAAGATGAGTTAATTGAGCTTTTTGAGTACTTCGATCTAAAAGATAGAATGAATTCATTCCCAAATGATTTATCTGGTGGTGAAAAGCAAAGGGTGGCAGTGATGCGAGCTGTTATTAATAATCCATCAATTATTATTGCAGATGAACCAACAGGAAATCTTGATAAGGAGAATGCATTAAAAATGATGTCGCTTTTTCAAAAATTGAATACTGAAAAAAAACTCACAATAATTATCGCAACGCATGATGAGGATGTTTTTAATATCGGTCACAAAAAATATCAATTAGTTGACGGTTGTCTTGAGTTAGTTCATTAGTATGACTTAATGGCATATAATTTGTCAATAACGTCATAAATTATTCTCTGGCATCATCTTTGCAACTATAAAGACATAATTTAATTTTAAGGAGAAAATAATGGGAAAGATTATTGGTATTGATTTAGGAACAACAAACTCTTGTGTTGCTGTAATGGAAGGTGGAGAACCAACTGTTATCACAAGTCCGGAAGGTGGTAGAACCACTCCTTCTGTAGTTGGTTTTACAAAAGAAGAAAGACTTGTTGGCGATCCGGCAAAAAGGCAAGCTGTAACTAATCCAAAAAATACTATTTATTCAATTAAAAGATTTATGGGCAGAACCCCAGCTGAAATAAAAAAAGATATTGAAGAAGTTCCATATGAAGTGTCTATTGATGGAAAAAAAATAAATGTTGAGGCTAATGGTAAAAAATATCAACCTCAAGAAATTAGCGCAATGGTATTGCAAAAAATGAAACAGATGGCTGAACAATATCTTGGAACTACTGTTTCTGATGCTGTGATTACGGTCCCAGCTTACTTTAATGATGCTCAAAGAAAAGCAACAAAAGATGCCGGAAAAATTGCAGGTTTAAATGTTAAAAGAATTATCAACGAACCAACCGCAGCTTCTTTAGCTTATGGATTTGATAAGAA
>Ga0129342_1000010_pt1 | contig 59000 bp, 58 predicted proteins | sample CPBDNA_5_FD_94426 | JGI IMG/M metagenome (GOLD analysis project Ga0129342, IMG submission 94426) | Freshwater to marine salinity gradient microbial communities from Chesapeake Bay, USA - CPBay_Sum_15_0.2_DNA | ecosystem: Environmental > Aquatic > Marine > Coastal | place: USA: Chesapeake Bay...
ACCACTTTCATCAAAATCTGATGAAGGAGACTCTGAAGAGTCTGATCCGGAAGTTAATAGAATTCTTGATGACGAGGCTATGTTGATTCAAGGCAATTTTGCATCAGGTACTAGTCCATCAAAAGCTTATGCTGGAGTCAATAGACCTCGTTTCCTACTTCCAGAGAGAAGACAAGGTTGGACACAGGAAGCAAGAGTTGCTGGGCATAAAGTATATTTAAGAACTGGTGAATACCCTGATGGAACTTTAGGAGAAGTCTTTATAGATATTGCTAAAGAAGGTGCGACTCTTAAAGGTGTGCTTGGATGCTTTGCAATAGCAGTTTCAAAAGGTCTTCAATATAGAGTTCCTCTAGAAGAGTTTGTTGATACATTTACATTCCAAACATTTGAACCAAGAGGTATGGTTGAAGGTCATGAAAACATTAAAATGAGTAACTCAATCATAGATTATGTGTTTAGGGCACTTGGTTTAGAGTATTTAGATAGAACAGATATTGTTCAAATTCCACCAAAAAATAAACAACCATCAAAACCTGTAGTTGCTGAAGAGAAACCTCAGCCAACAGCACCTGTGCAACCAGCAAAACCTGTAGTTGCTGAAGAGAAACCTCAGCCAACAGCACCTGTGCAACCAGCAAAACCTGTAGTTGCTGAACAAGCTGTAAATTCAGTTGCTACTGTGCAAGAGGTTCTTGGAGATATGATGGGCGATGCACCTGCTTGTCCCGACTGTGGTCATATAACTATTAGAAACGGTTCATGCTACAAATGTTTGAACTGTGGTAATTCTTTGGGCTGTAGCTAAGAATTTAAATTAATCTCAGCAATAACACTAGCTGCTACAAATTTTTGCTTGGCTTTGGATAAGTGTTTTCCTAGAGGAATATAAAATCCCTGTTTTCCTAAGTACTCAGAATTATGTAGTTTATATCTCTTTTTAAACATTGATTTGTAAGCTGGTTGATCATGTAGTGGCCAAAAAAACGGTCTAGTCTCTATACTTTTTAAATAGAGAGCATCCATTATCTTATCTCTATCAAAAGAATCGTTTAAAACTATGCCGTAAACCCAGTAATGATTTTTTATATTGTCATGTTCAACAACTGGTATTTTAAAGTATTTTTCATACCCAGAAAATAATACGTTGTAATAACTTGCCTGATTGATTTTGTGATGAATAGTTGAGTCTATGTTCTTTAAGCTTTGAATGCCAAAAGCCGCTTGAAGTCCTCCCATTCTATAGTTCCAATAAAAATTATTATGTTGGAATCTTTTGTTAGAAACAAAATCTAAATTTTTCATTTGTTGAAGTTTTTGAAAATAAGATTCATTGTCTGTAAGTACCGCTCCTCCCTCTCCAGTCGTAACATGCTTATTTGCATAAAAACTTAAAGTAGATATGTCACCAAAAGATCCACACTTCTTACCATGAATTATCTGCCCATGTGCCTCTGCAGAGTCCTCAATAAGAACTATGCCTTTATTTCGACAAAACTCACTTATTAATTCTGCTTCAGCAGTTAATCCATACGTATGCACCATGAGAACCGCTTTTGTTTTTTCTGTAACAACTTCCATTAAATTACTTAAGTTCATATTCCAAGTATTGATATCAACATCACAAAACACAGGAGTAGCTCCCGAGCGAACAACAGCAGATAAGCATGAAATTATAGTAAATGATGGAACTACAACCTCATCTTCTTCTTTGAAATCAATACAATTTAAGGCTAGGTCTAATGCTGTACTTCCGTTCGAAACAGAAACACAAAAATTTCTATCAAAATACATAGAAATTTTTTTCTCAAATTCTTTAACAACAGTTGAAGAACCCGACAATTGTTTGTCTTTTAAAGCTTTATATATTTGGTAGTAATGCCTTAAGGATATCTCAGGTTCAAATACGCTAATCACTAAAAATGCTCTTTATCCTTTGATTCATCATATGGGCCTTGCTTGAATTCAAGAAACTTTGTATTCTGTAGAGTTTTTATACCGTGTCCACCACTAATTAGCAATATTGCATCCCCTGAATTTAAAATCACTTCATTGATTTTTTCGAGTTCTAGATCATAAATGTTGACCTGTAATTTACCATCTATGACCACCAATCCTTCGTAAGTAAATTGTGTACTTCTTACTTGTGGGTGATGAATGTGTTTTTTAATTTCTTCATCCTTGTTAAGTTGAAAACTACCAAACTGCATTTCATCTTCATTGTTGGTATAAAATGTTTTTCCACTTTCAAACTCGGAACTTCTATGGACTATTGCCAGTAAATTGTTATTTTTATCTAATATTTTTGACATTTTTATCTTTTTAATGCTGCTTTTATATATGGTACTGATAATTTTAAAAGAGATAAATAATTAGTGCTCGTTTTTGAATAACCAGTAAGTCTTGGTTTGCAAAAATATGGAATTTCTACAATATTTATATTTTTTATATGTAAATCCTTCATCAAGTAAATAAAATACTCACCATATATTGCATTTAAAAACACTTCTTTATTCAAAAAGTATTCTCTTTTACCAATAATAAAGCCACTTGTTATATCTTTTATGCCAATATTTAATAAACTACCTATAAATTTATTGAAATACTTTGAAAGTAATATTGCTAGAATAGAATCTTCTGAATTTGATATTTTTTTTATGTAATTAAATATATTTAATCTTCCTTCTTCATCCTGGCCTTTGTAACCTCCTCCTTGAATAAATCTTGATCCGACAAAAACACTTTCGGGCTTTTTATTGACTTCAATAATTAATTTTTTCACAGAACTTGCATCCATAGAGCCGTCTGCATCTAGCCACATAACATATTCATATATTGAATTATTTATCCCATAAAATATAGATTTCGGTAATGATTTTTGATCATCCCGCAGTAAAAGTTTTACATTTTTATCAATTAAATTATATTGTTCTATTAATTGATGTGTACCATCTTCAGAACCATCATCCACAATTAATATTTCATATTTTTCAATATCTAGAGAAGCTAACTTTTCCAATAGTGAAGGAATTAGGATTTCAAGATTTTCTTTTTCATTTAATGTAGGTAAAACAATTGAAAGACTGCCAATAGGAATTTTCATAATAATATTTTAAATAGTTAAGTGAGAATCATATAAAATTTAATTTTTAATTTCTATTATTAATATAAATCCAAAATAATTTGAAAAGTATTTTTCTATTAATTTCTCAATTTTTAAACCTAAATTGTGACTAAAAATAGAGAAGAATATACCAAAATTAACTATCTTTTTAACTTCTATTTTTTCAAACTCAGATCTTTTAAGAATATTAGTAATTTTCTTTTTTGTAAACTTACTTACAGTCACTTCTGAATAATTATTTACTCCAAAAAAGATTGATAGTTTTTGTATAACATTAAACAAGATCGAGTAGTTAGGAGTAGTTAATACTATTTTTCCATTTTTATCTAGTAACTCTTTTAATTGCTTTAAAATAACTAAAAACTCATCAACTGTTAAGAACTCTATTAATCCTAAAACAGTAACTGTGTTAAATTTTTCTTCTAGATTTAAATTGTTAAATTCTTCAACCGAAAAAAATTTTTTATCTTTGAACTTACTTTTAGCATAATTTACTTGTTCAAGTGCTATATCAACACCTGTAGCTTTACTCTGTAAATACCTGCCGATAAATGTTCCTGATCCACAAGCAAAATCTAAATTATTTGATGAGTTATTAATTAAATCTAATACTTTTTTATATGTGCAATTATGCCAATTTGACTGAAGTCCCTTATTTTTTTCAAGACCAAGTTGTATTATTTTGTCGTAATATCCAGGTTCAATGTCTTGGTGCCAAAATGATTTATTCTTATTCATAATTTTTAACAAACTTAGTATATTTGATTATAATTTCAATAGGTTATGTATGACTTAGTAATAATTGGAGCTGGGCCTGCAGGTCTTACTGCAGCATATGAACTTTTAAATTCTGGTAAAAATGTTTTGGTTTTGGATAAAAAAAAACAAGTTGGTGGACTTGCAGAAACAAAAGTTTTTGGCAAATATAGGTATGATATAGGTCCACATAGATTCTTTACTAAAAATAAAGAAGTCTACGATCTTTTTCTTGAAATACTTGGTGAAGATGCGGTTGAAGTTAATAGAAAAACTCGAATTCTTTTTAAAAATAGTTATTTCGATTATCCTTTAACCCCTATTAATGCATTATTTGGGCTGGGTGTAATTGAATCAATACTGACTGGTTTCTCATATGTTTTTGCAAGAATTAAAAGTTATTTAAAGTTTTCAAAAATCGATAATTTTGAAGACTGGGTTGTTGACAGGTTTGGTAGAAAACTTTTCAATAATTTTTTTAAAAACTATACAGAAAAAGTTTGGGGTATAGATTGTTCTGAAATTGGCTCAGATTGGGCAGCACAAAGAATAAAAGGACTGAGTTTGTCTACTGCTATAAAATTTGCACTTTTTCCTAACAGTAAAAAAAGGCCAAAAACTTTGGTTGATAAATTTTATTATCCGAAGCTTGGGGCTGGAATGTTGTGGGAAAAGTTTGAAGATAACATTTCAATAAATGGTATAGAAGTTAGAAAAGAAAGTAAAGTTTCCTCAGTAGTGTGTGAAGGTGATATTTTTTCGCTTACTACAGAAGACACTAAAGGTGCTTTATCAACAATAAAAGCAAAAAATATATTTTTTAGTAATCCTTTATTGGAGTTTATAAATATTTATAAAACCGATATACCTTCAGAAGTTATAACTGCTGCAAAGAGCCTCGATTACAGAAATCACATTAGTGTTCACGTAACAATCGATAAAAAACTATTTGATGATAATTGGATCTATATACACTCTCCAGATCTAAAAATGGCAAGAATTGCAGATTTTACAAATTTTTCAAAATTTATGAGTAATGAAAATTCATATCCTCTAACTTTAGAATATTTCTGCTTTGAAAATGATGAGCTATGGACTTCTGATAATAGAAGTTTAATTGAGTTTGCACTAAGCGAACTTAGGAATATCTTTGATAAAGAATTTAATGTTATTCACAGTGCTGTTAGTAGAAATCCAAAAGCATACCCAGTTATTAGAACTGGCTATGAAGAGCATATTAATATTATTAAAAATTGGCTAAAGACTATACCAAATATTACAGCTATAGGAAGATCCGGTATGTTCAAATATAATAACCAGGACCATGCTATGGCGACCGGATTGTATGCTGCAAGAAACTTCCTAGGTTTAGGCAAGTATGATCCATGGGAAGTAAACATAGATGGTGAATATCATGAAGAAATATCTACTGATTAAATACTACGTTCTATAAAATTAGATAATAGGGCGCTTAGCTCAGTCCGGCAGAGCGCTTCCCTTACAAGGAAGATGTCAGAGGTTCAAATCCTCTAGCGCCCACAAGGGTTTTTCAGAAATCTGGAAAGAATAAAATAAGTTTGCCGCACATTTTGTTCAAAAACATACGGTATAGACTGATACTGTCTATTACTTTCTTATACAAACAGTATTGTTACTGATTAGATTTGCTAAAAATATTTTTTTTAATGATATTATAAAATTGAATTACAAAAAATAAATTTACTGTGTAAAAAGATACTCTAGAAAAAATGAAACTCAATGCATTAATAAAGCTGGGTTCAAATAAATTATGGGCATATTCAAAATTCAACATATAAAAAAGTGGGTTAAATATGATAAATATTCCAAAAATTACTTTCAAACTTACTTTTGCATTTGAAAATAATACAAATATGAGAATGAAATTAAAAGGTAGCTTATAGCCATAATTTCCAAATAAATTTATTAGCAACACCATAGGAGTAAATATAGTAAATAACCGTTCTTGATATTGCGACATATATTTATAATTTTTAAACTCATTATTTTTATACAATACAATTACCGTCACAAAAGAAATTAAAATCAATATTGTTAAAAAGTTAAAATTTTCCATAGGGCTAAGCTGAACATCTAAATATGCTTTGTAATCTGCAATAACACCAAAACTATATATTGGAGCATATACGTACGGAATCCCTAAGAATGTATAAACAAATTCTGATATTTCATTTTTAATATCAAGATATGAATCAATAAAAAGTATCAATAAATTTATAAGTGTAAAAAATAAATTACGCATCATGTATGTATAATCTTTTTTTATTAGATTAAAAAAAATATAACCTAAGAATAAGGCAATAGGAAAAGTTTTGAATTGGGTTAGAACTGTAAGCACTAAAAAGTGTTTCGTTTTAAACTCGAGTTTGGTCTTGTTTATTAAGTACAAAAAAGTTATCAATACAATAATGTCTGAGTTTAAAGAAAATAATAAAAATCTAAACGCAGGACTTAAAATAAAAAATATCAACAAATACAAATTATTGTCTTGGACCGTTCTGATAGCAAAAATTAAAAATAATGAAACAAGACTAAAAAGAATAATTGATGCATTCCAAGAATTTATATTTAAAGAAATATATTTTGTGATAATTCCAAAACCAAGATCTGATTTACAATCATAAGGAATATTGTCTAAATAAAGCCTATGAGAAGTAAGGCCTTTATTACAATTAAAGTATATAAACAAGTATTGGTTATCCCAAAATAGCAGGTCTTCTTTATCTATTGATTTATATAATTTGACTAAGTAGAAAATTACTGGCGTGAACAAAAGTAACTTTTTTTCATTAGGACTTTCAATTTTAAATTCGTCTAAATTTTTATAAAAATATAGTAAAAATAAAGAAATATAAAAAGTTGTATTATTTATAAATATTGAAAATATAACTAAGCACAAAATGAAAATATTTAATTTCGGATTTCTTTTATAAAAGTTTATAACCATGTATTTATTGATTTACCATAAGCCATTTCTCATCAAATGAAATGTCTTTTTTTCTCCCTTTAAACCATGGATCTGGATAAATAACTTTGCTATTTGTTGTTGATCCCAAAAATGCTGCCATATAAGAAAAGCTACTATTTGCAATAATAAAATTTTCAAATTTTAACATTTCAGAAAATGTTTGTAATATATCATTTATTGTTTCAACTCTTTTTGGTGAGTATATTTTTTTTGCATCATTGAATATATCATGTGTTTTTACCCAATCAATATCATCAGTAAAAACTGTAAAATGAAATTCGTTTACCAATTCTCTTGCTTTCTTAATTGCTCTTTTGTAATAATTTATATCTAACTCTTGTTTTAATATTAAATAATCTTGTCTTCTGATGTGAATTAAAGTTGAGCCATTAACTTTAGGAGTTTGAATTGCGTCTGAAATTAATTCATTTTGAGATAGTGACGATACCAGAAATTTTTTTGAATAATTTATATATTCATATTTTTGCCAGTAGCCATCATAAATTGTAAAGATGCTATTTTTTGATTTATCACTATTTAAATCTTTATCTTTAAGAAATTTAAAAATAAAATTATTATTTTTTGGAAATACTTTCATAATAATTGAACTATTAAAGACAGTGTTTAACTTATTAAAAATTGAATTTACAAAACCTGACGACTCCTTAAGTTTGAAATCATCTAAGTTTACAATCATCTCTCTTCTTGTATTGTTCAGATCGTTATTAACTTTGTAAATGTCTGTGTTAATAAAAATAGTGTTGTTTGTTTTTTTTAAATAATTAGCAAATGATAACTGAAATAGTTGGTTGCCAAATCCACCTTTTAAATTCAAAAGATTAAACTTCATTTGTTAATTTTAGTCACTTAATTTTAGAATCATTTATAGAATTTTTAAGACCTCTTTATAATGAAAACATTCATATCTTTATAAGGATCTTTATAATAGCTCAAGTTTGGGTTGTTTCTATATTTAGATGTATCAAGTAAAAAATAGTTCTTACCTAAGAAATCTAAGCTACAAGAATTGACCTGCCCCTCTTCAATCTTTTGGCCGAATAATAAAGGATCCACATTTATTACTTGTCCACCATTATCAATGGCTATGGAGTTACAAATAATTACATCTGGATTGTTTTTAAATAGTTTTTGAATTTCATTTTTTTCCACTAATCCAATTTGTTGGAGGGGTCTTGTAATATATTCTTGATAGTGATTTGTTGGGTGGATTATGTATGAATATGAAGGTTTATCCAAATAATACAAGATAAGAACATAATCTAAAGCTAGTACATTGAAATCATCCGTCTCAAAATAAGATTCTATTTCACTGGATAATCCTTTTAATGGATATGAATTGTATGTTTCAGATAAATTTGATAGGTTCTTAAAAGAAATGTTGCTATAAAAATATAGGCTTGAAAGAACTGAAAAAGTAACCATAATTGCGATTAACTGCTTACTAGAGGTAAAAGACAACTTTGTAATTGCGATGCAAAAGAAGTACAAAGCATAAATAAGATGATGATAATAATTATGACCGGCAATAAAATAATATAAAATTGAAAAAATTAATAAGATGTAGTCTAAATCTTTAAAAATTTGGACAATTTTAATTTTAAAATCATTAAAAATTTCAACAAACAAAGCTATAAATATTGAAATAATTGTGAAATATATAAATATATTGTAATCATAAAACTCTCTCAAAAAGACTCTTAACTCGTATATTGAAGAAGCATTTGAACCTGTATAGCCTAGTGGAATAAATATATAATTAGCTATTAACACTTCCAACAAGCCAGCATATGAATATATTAATAAAGTAACCGAATAGGGAATTAGAAAACCTAATACCAAATATAAATATTGTTTTATGTTATTTTTTAAACTTTTATTGATGAGTAAATAAAAAATAAAACCAGCAAAAATTATTATTGACCCTTGATTTACTAAAGATGCTAAAGAATAAATAAAACCAATTAAGAAATATTTAAAAAATAAATTCTTATATTTAAGATATATGATTTTTGCAATTGAAATTAAAAATAAACAATAAAATTCTGTGAACTCACTCACATACCATTCTGAGCTAAACAAAATAATTAAAAAAATAAGACTGAAATAATTTAAAAATTTATCCTTTTTTGTTTTTTGCAAATAAACAAAAAAATTAAATCCTATTAAAAAAATTAAAATATCATTAATAATTTTAAAAATTACATAATTTTTATTAGAGATAAAACTAAATAAATAATAAACAATACTGTTAAGAGGACCTTTTGACTCCCACTGTGTTGAAAAAGGAATTAGTTTGTTTTCAATTTCTTGAGATGCAACTAAGTAAGATGAAATATCCCAAGTTATTGTCTCAAAATTGAGATAAAAATTCTGCAGTATTACTAAAAGTAAAAAGATAAATGCTAAAAATATTTTTTTTCTTTTTTCTAAAATGAATTCAATATTTTCAAATCTTTTCTGAGATAAGGACACTCCTTTTCTGAATATAAAAAATAATAATAAAATAAAAAGAATTGAAATTACTGTAAGTTTTTTTTCGTAATTGAGTAAATTTGATAAAGCCACTAGAAATCCAATACTGATTAGAACAAAAATGTTTATATTAAGTTTTTGATTTTTAATCATATACTACAAATCATAAGCATCATGTATAAATATTTGGCAGTTAATGAGATTAGTTAAAATTATATTTTTTATTTGAAAACAAACTTTGAACAAAACAATATAAAAGCCACACTGGATACTTAGACTTGAAAAAAGAAAAATTTATAAACGATCTTATTAGATAGTAAATTGAAAGACGTTTCATTTTATGTGTTATATGATATTTACTTCCAAATAAATCTCTAAAATTTTGTTGGTAAATTTCTGATAGATTACACAATATTCCATTTATATTCCAAGGCTTGTGGCTTCCAGCATAATGAACAAAAATAGCATTTTTTTTAAAATCTTTATTGGATATAGAGAAATTTGTATATTCATAAGCTGCCAAATCAATTACTTTATTGAATTTTTCATCTAATTTTATATATTTTCCATCAAAAAAACAGTTTAGTAGATCCTGGTCCCAATATTTGAGATTGTTATACTCTTCTTGCAAGAGATCTAATATGCCTAACTTTATTCTTTGATCTCTCCACTTTTTCAGATCAATCACCATTAACCCAGCATTGAAGTACTCATTTGAATTCATTTTTAATCTATTAAATGCTTCGTTATTTTCATTAAAATATAATTCTGTTTTACAACTTATTACTTTATCACTAGTTTTGAGTTTATTAACTTCAATTTCAATATCAGGACTAGGATCATTTACACAAACAATGTCGGCATCCATATAAACGAATTGCTGAATACTATTCGGTAAATAATCTTCAATGAACAGTCTGTAATAAGTTGCTTCTGAAACATGACTGCCATTTATATTTGGAAAATCATATCCTTTATTTATAAATTTATATACATTTATATTGTTTAAATTCTTATGGTTAAGGATTTGTTTAGGAAGAAGATTGACATCACTTATAGATTTATGAATTATATTAATGTTTAACTTTATTGAGCTTTTGTTAAGTAATGAATAAATTGAAGAAAAGCCTTGAGTATTATAATTTTCATCAAAACAATATAATACTTCTATCATTCCAAAATTATTTTGACCATTCTTTATAATTTTCCTTAATTATTTCTTCAATAATATCTTCAATTGTGAATTCAATTTTCCAATTAGGAAAATCATTTTTAAACTTACTAATGTCACTCACATACCAAATGTGATCACCAATTCTATTTTTAGAATCTATTTTATAATTTAAAATATTTCCAGATATTTTCTCACCAATATTTATTGCTTCAATTACAGAACAATTGGATTCTTTCCCTCCACCTATATTATAAACCTCACCGCTTTTTGGATTTTTATAAAATTCGTAGAAACATTTAATTAAATCTCTTGAATGAATATTGTCTCTAACCTGCTTTCCTTTGTATCCAAATATTGTATATTTTTTTCCGGATATTAAGCACTTCATTAAATAAGATAGAAATCCATGCAGTTCGGTTCCTGCATGACCTGGGCCAGTTAGACATCCCCCTCTAAAAGAAACTGTTTTAAGATTAAAGTAATTTCCATACTCTTGTACAAGCATATCAGCAGATAACTTTGATACTCCAAATAGTGAGTGTACTGTGCTATCTATTGAAAAGCTCTCATTAATCCCATTTTTATATAAAAGTTTATCAGTTGGTGTATATCTAGTTTTTAATTCAGTAAATCCAATTTTGTTGGGGTTGTCACCATAGACTTTATTTGTAGAAGTAAAAATAAATATTGCTTCTTTGCAATAATTTCTCATATTCTCAAGAAGATTAAGTGTTCCATATGCATTAACATTAAAATCTATTTTTGGATTACTTGCTGCCCAGTCATGAGAAGGTTGTGCTGCGCAATGGATAATTAATTCAATTTGATTACCATATGTTTTAAATATCTCTTTAACTTTATTGCTTGATATATCTAAGTTAAAATGAACATAATCCTGTATGTTTCTTTTTAGAAAATCTCGTCTTTTTAATACCGAGGCATCAGAACCAAAATACTTTGCTCTTGAATTATTATCTATTCCAATTACAGAAAAACCAAGCTTACTAAAAAACAGTGCAGATTCTGAGCCTACTAATCCATCTGATCCAGTAATTAAAATATACTTTTTTTTCATTTTTTAAATTTGAGTTTACCTAAATTTACTCTAGTTTTGAGGTAAATATAGTTTAAAACCAATATAGTCTCTTTCAATAATGCACTCAATAAACCTCTTTTTTTAATCAAATTATTAATAGATTGTATAAATTCGTCAGGATATTTAGTCATTAATTGGTTTTTCAAATAAATTCTATATTTAGCAACTCTCCAGTTTGTATGCTCACCTTTTAAACTTGATGTAAACTGTGACCTTTTGTAACGGTCAACACTGCTTAAAACATTAACATGTTCTAAATGTCTCATAAAAGTTGTCTCGCAATTATTAAATTTTGGAATATTGCTCATTGAAGATGGTGAATCAATATATTTGCATATTCCTAAAAATTTTTCAATCATATTTTTTGGAACAAGAGCGTGCCTATCGCATATTCCAAAATAGTCTTCACCTTCTGGAATAAGAATTTTATCTTTAACGCCTCTAGGATGAAAATCTGTATAATATTGATCAAATCTTGAATAAATAATGAATTCGTAATTTTTTAAGGTGTCTAAGTGGTTTCTTAATATATAATCTTTAAATACAAAATGTACTCCTCCTGAACTCAACAGCCCTGTGTCTTTACCGGTATATAAATATTCTCTCCAATTACCTGAGAAATATTGGCTGTAGTATTCAAGATTTTTACTATAATCTTGAAAAATCCATTTGTATTTAGCACCAGATATAACCTCATTACTCACAGGCCACTTATCACTTAAACAAATTGCTAAATCAGCATTAAGCGGCTCTAGTACATAATTATGTAAAGATTTCCATGTACTTTTTCCACCTCTAGGAGACCCTGCTAAAATTACTAAATAATCTTTCAATGTATCTTTAATATTAATAAACAAAACGTTTTTTTAATTTATTATTTTCTAATAACTAAAAAATTGAAGTTTATAATCAAATCGTGAGAATTACTAAACAGTACATAACAACTAGAAAAAAACCTATTAATTTAGATAACTCTGATAATTTTTTATTTGAAAATGAATATAGTAAATCAATACCTGATAGTCATTTGAAATTATCTAAAGATATTTATATAGACAACATTAAAATTAAAAAATTTAAATATTTTACAGCTTTTTATTCTTACTGGCGTATGAATGACCATAAATTAGTTTATAAAATAAAATTTTTTATTAACGATCTTACAAATTACTTAACAAAAAGAAATAATCAAAAAATTGTTGAAATTGATACTGCTTCCTGGGTTATCGATGTTAGAAGTCACCAATTCTTTCATTGGACAGCTGATGTCTTGCAAAGAATTGAAATTCTTGGTGAATATGTAAATGATTATCCAATATTAATTCCAAACTCTTTTCTTAAATACTCTTATATCACTGAAACTTTAAAATTATTAGATATTCCATATACTCCATACAATCAAAATGAATTATTAAAAATTAAAAAATTATATTTAACTTCACATGGTGCGCCATCGGGAAACTATAACGATAGTTTGATTAATTCAATTAGAGATAGGATACTTAACTCTCTGGGTGAAAAACAAAATAAAGGAACTTATATTTGGGTAAGTCGTCAGAAATCAAAAAAAAGAAAAATTGCAAACTATGCAGAAGTTAAAGAAATTATTAATAGAAATGGATTCAAAATAGTCGATTTCGACGTATTGTCGTTTAACGAACAGTTAAATATATCAAACAATGCTGAGGTTATTGCTGGCATACATGGTGCTGGTTTGTCACATATGTTTTATTCCAAAAACATAAAAAAACTAATTGAAATTAGAGTTTCTGATGATGATAAAAATAATTGTTTTTACTCTATGGCTTCTTCTTTAAATATAGATTACTACTACTTTAAATGCGAGTCTGAAGGCAACCCATACAATTCAGACTATATTTTAAATCCTGAGAAATTAGATAAATTTTTAAAAAGCTTTGTTGCAAATAATTAATTTTTAGTTATTACTCTTTTCTCGTCTTCAATTGATATTTGAATATGACAATCTATAGAATCAAACATTTCTGGATCATGTGTCGAATTAACAATTGTAACTTTTCTATTTTTTAAAATTTTAAAAACAAGGTTTCTTGAAGTTTCATCTAAATTAGCAGTAGATTCATCTAAAACCAATATCTCAACATCACTTAACAATGCCCTTACAAAAGCTATTTTTTGCATCTGTCCTGACGATAAAGTTTTATTTGAAATAATTCTGTCTAAATCATATGCGGACTCTTCTTTAAACGTATCAAATTTTTTTAATTCTTCAATAAGGACATCGTCATCTATCATTTTTTTGTTACCATAAAGCAGGTTCTCTCTAAGGCTCTTTGTAAAAATTAATGGCGTCGCCCCAATATATCCAAAACTATTTGAGGATGTATATACTTTTCCTTCGTTTGTATAAAAAACTCCAGCCAGCAACCCTAACAATGTACTTTTGCCAGATCCATTAGGTCCAGTAATAATATTGTGAGTTCCTTTTTCAATTTCTAAATTTAAATTACTAAAAATTGTTTCATTAGAGTTGAAGTATTTAAATGATGCGTTATCAAATTTGATTGCGAGTGTGCCTAAATTATTTTTAACAGCATAGTTGTCTTTATTGACAATCTCACGACTTTTCAGAATCATATATAACTGAGAAATGTGTACATGAGAATTTAATATTTTACTTAGTCCAGTACTAAGTACACTTAAAGACTGAAAAAGCCTTAAAGTAACCCCGATAAAATCTAAAGTTATAGCACCTACAAATCTTGGAATCCCAATCAGAATTGAAAAAGCAAACAATGTAATAAAGTTTGGTAAGAAACCGTTTAGTGTAATAAATTTAATATTTTGATAATCATTCCTGTTGAGTTCACTCAATGTAGCATCAAAATAATCTAACTCTTCTTTCTCTTTTTTTAAGAGCTTTATTAAAAACATGTTATCTACAATTCGCTGAATTTCTGCACTAGCGGTTTGGGTGACACTATAAATTTTGTGCATATAGTTTTTTGATTCTCGAATTAGATATCTTAATGGTAAAAATAAAAGGGCTACACCCCCAATAAGTAATAAAAATACCTCAGAATCTGCAACTGTGAGAAAAAAAACATAAGCTAAAGACTGTAATGTACTATTAACAAAACCTACTAAGCTAGAGTAAAAATAAGCAACATGACCTGAGAGTGTGTTGAGATAAAAATATGCATCGGAAACAGAATAATTTCTTTTATCAAATACTTCTTCTAATAAATTAACTTTAAGATTCTTAGTGACAGTCATTTCTAATTTTTTCATAGTCATGCTTTGAAGGTAGGTAATGTAAAATCTAATAACAACAATAACCGGAATAATGAATTTATAAGACAACAATGCTTTCACAACTTCACCAATAATGCCATCTCCCGCATCGCCGGTAAATATTGTTGAAAATAATACTATAACCGCAACATCTGAAAATGCTGTTATTTGGGACATGATAATAACAGCAGTTAATGTAATTTTCTTTTTTGTAACATTTGTTACTCTAGATATGAACAACACATCTCTAACGATTTCTTTAAATAGTGTCATTTAACTAGTATATTTATTTTCATCTTTATAGATTTAGTTTTATAATTTAGTTAATTTTGAATGTAATTTTCTTAAAAATGTGTGGTACATTTTTTTTCTATTTTCAATATTTTTCATTTTTTTATAATCATTAAATTCTTTTTTATCATCAAAAAGAACTAATTCTTGATACAAAATTTTTTTTGAATTTTTATTTTCCCTTATTTTTTTAATCCAAAATTCAATATTTAATGCGTCATAATTATATTTTAATTCTTTCTGTTTTTCATAAATAAAATCAATATCTAATTCCTTAATATTTTGAAAGCTAATAACAGGAAGGTTTTCTGTAGTTTTGAATGTAATATGCTCAGGAACAATAGCAATTGATCCAGCATATAGAGATTCCCAAAGTCTATGGGTATCAAAACCGTTTCCCCACGGACATAATATATATTTATAAGAATTTAACTTTTCTGAATACTCAGTAAGGCTTAGCATTTTTGTTTCTTGAATAAAATTATCTCTTACACCTAATTTTTTTCTTAATTTATACCTGTGGAAATAATTAGTATTTACTTCAAAATTTAAATAAACAGAACTTACTTTCTCATTATTTTTAAGATTTTTAAAATTTGCTTTAAATAAATTTTTTGATGAATATGAATTTGCTAATCCATATGGTATTGGGATTAAGTCTTCTCTCTCAATATCAATATTGATAGAAAACCATTTTGAAATATTTTTTGGTTTTTTTGAATACAAGTTTGAGTCAATTTTTCTATCTGTTTGACTAGTTACTAAAATTATATTTTCTAGATTAGTTTTTTTTAATTTAGCAAATAAAGCTTCTACAAGATCTAAATTTGAAAAAACTACATCTCCATTGCTTATTTTTAATAAACTTGATTTATAAAATACATGTGTATCATCTTGAAAAATTATAAAATGGTCTTTATTTTTCAGTTTTTTGTAGTTTTCTAGTGAAACAATCTCAGAAAATACTAAATCGCATCCTCTTGCTAAGTTATAACTATTTATAATTTGAGATTCTGTCAGTTGATTTATAGTTAATTCCACATAAATTAGTTTATTAAATAATAATTTTTATTAGTCAATCTCTTTTTATATAAATTTATGTAAAAATGTTTTTTTTCTAGTTAATCTAAATACTGTATATAAATTCAGCATCTATGAAAACAAACAACAAAATTTTATTTATTTATCAAAATGGAAGAAAAGAAAAAATTGAAAGTAATGTTCCTTACGCAAAAGAAATGTTTTATGGTTATCATTATTTTAATGAAAACGATTATCAAGCAGAAATTATCGAATTTGAAACAAACAAAGGTTTATTAAATAAATTATATTTTAATTTAATTGAAAAAAAACTAAGAAATGGATTAGAACTGCCTGTATATTGGAGTTTTTTAACAAACAAAAAAAACTTTCAAAAATTAAAAAGTACTAATTATGCAGTATTTTCAAACAATAGAGTTGGCTTTTCAAGCCTGATAATTATTTATTTATTAAAATTAATAAATAAAAAACCAAAAACACTTTGCTTTGTTATGGGATTGTTTTCTAGGCATCCTAAATATAAACTTTTTTTACCAATACAAAATTTTCTATTAAAATTTTTTGTAAATAATTTAGATAAATTAATATTTTTAAGCAGAGCTGAATATGAGTTTGCATGTAATAAATACCCAAAAAACAAGGAAAGTTTTTTTGTTTTGCCTTTTTCAGTAGATTTAAGTATTTGGAATATTCAAAAAGACGTTAAAAAAAAGAAGCAAATTTTATTTGTAGGCAATGATGGTTTTAGAGATTTTAAATTTGCTGAAAAGCTAGCTAACAAGTTTAAAAATATTAATTTTGTTTTTGTTTCTCAGGAAATTAATAATTCAAACTTAAATGAAAATTCAGTTGTTTTTAGTGGTTCATGGGGAAAAAATAGTTTGAACGATGTCGAATTATCAAAACTCTATAATGAATCATTCTTAACTATTGTACCTCTGAAAAACTCGTTGCAACCATCCGGGCAAAGCGTAACTTTACAATCTCTTGCTTGTGGGACTCCAGTTTTAATAACGAAAACAGATGGTTTTTGGGATGAAGAAAATTTTATCAATAATGAAAATATAATTTTTCTAGAAGAAAATAGTATTGACTTATGGCAAGATCAGATTTTAAATTTGTTTGAAAACGAAAACAAATATAACAGGTTGAGGAAAAATGGATTAAATTTAGTAGAAACTAATTATGATTTAAATATTTTTTCCGAACTTGTTGAAAAGATATTAATAAGTTAATAATGTTTAGTATTTTTACAACATACACGAATCCCGAAAAAAGAATGGATCCCTGGAAAGAGGCTACACAATGCTATGAAGAATTTGCTGATGAATTAATTATTACAGGGAATGAATGGAAAGAGGAGTTTAGCTGGAGAGAGATTGGTGAAACTTTTCAAGAAGGTTTTGAAAAAGCAAATGGAGATTGGGTAGCAAGAATGGATATAGATTATTTTTTTCATGAAAATGACAAAGAAAAATTATATTTTGCATTAAATAAATCTGTAGACTATCCAGCTATTGCATTACCACAGTATCAATTTTTTTCAGCAGAAAGATTTCACTTAAAAACGCGACTGTGTGTTGTACTTAATAAAAAGCATTTTCCAAATATTAAATTAAACGGGGGTGGTGATTATTGCTTAGCGACAATTAATAATAAACTAATCACACCAAGTTCAGTGCCAAACTTTAATATTCCTATATATCAATATGATTCAATGTTTAGAACTAAAGAAATTATATCAAGTGATAGAGCCAGGTTTGCCAGAGCATGGTATCGAGAGTTTAATAATTATGGAGTAAGAGGAGGCCCCGAAGAAAATGAAGCTTTTTTAGCTTGGTTTGAAGAAGTAAAAAATAAATATTCAAATCACTCTAATAAAATCAAAATAAAAAATCACCCAAAATATATACAACAAAAATTAAAAAATTTAAGAGAAGACCAATTTGGTTATGATATGTTTGGAATTAAGAATGAATTTAAAACGACTAGTAAAAAAATTATAAGTGGTAAGAAAGAACTATTTTTAGGCCATATAATAAATAATTTTAAATATTCAAAATCTTATTATTAATAAATAGACCTATGTGTCTGTATTTTGAACCTTCAATTATAGAAAATCCATTCTCATATAAATAGTTCGTAACATTTGCTATGGAGGTTTCTTTATTAACTCCCTTTTCTGGCCCATAATCAACAGAGATAAGTTCAATTTTTTTTAGTGTATTCTTTGAGCCTTTTAGAACTTCGAACTCATACCCTTCCGCTTCTAATTTAAACAACTTGATCTTACCAAAGTTAAATGAATCTAGGGCTCTAGTTTCAACTTGAATTTTTTCTGTTTTACCAAAATATACTAAAGAGCTATCCCCTCCTTCAGAATCTAAAAATAAATCTGCTAACCCATCTTTTTCACCTAAGGCAATGTTGTAAAATTCGTTTTTGGATTCATTAAGATTTTTTTCTAAACATTTAAATGTGATTGGATCTGGTTCAAATCCAACGTATCTAAATTTTAAATCTTTTTGACTCAATCCATAAAAAAGTTCACCAACATTAGCACCGCAGTCTAATATTAAATCTCCATCTGTAAAAGATAAATTGTCTAAACAGTATGTTGCCATAAAATGATTCAAATGCTTTTTGTAATCTATTATTACTCTGTCTATACGTTTATTTGGATATGAAATAACTTGTTGATTAATTTTCTTTGAATAGAACCCATCTTCATAATAAATCTTGGATTCTTTTCTAAAAAATAAGTTCATTAAAGAGCAGAAAAGTCTACCGTTTGTATTTTTATGAATAAATCCAATTAAAATTCCATAAAAAAAGTAAATTAGCTTGTTAAGCTTTCCTGCACTAAGTTCTAAATTGTTATTCATAAAATCGGGAAAGTGAACGATTGAAGCCATGATATTAATAATAGCTATTAAATGTTAAAAAAATAAAATATATTTGAGGTGTATCATAAATATGTGAAAGTTCTAGTTGTTTTTACATTTGATTACTCTCTTGAAACGTGGCAATCTAGTGGCACACTGGAAAAAGAGCTTAAGCCATATAAACTCTTGAATGAATCAAAAAACATTGAATTTATATTTTTAACTTTTGGAAATAGGAATGATAAATCTGTTGAAACTAAAATTAAAAATTTAAAAATTATTCCAGCCTATGACATTATTAATAAAACTAATTCTAAGTTTTTAAATTATTTAAAATCTTTCTATTTGCCTTTTAGGCTAAAAAATCAACTTAAAGGAGTTGATATTATAAAACAGAATCAACTATTAGGTTCTTGGGTTTCAATCATACTGAAACAAATACTAAAAAAACCTTTAATAATAAGAACTGGATATGATATGTATGAATTTAGTATATTTGAACAAAAAAAGTGGGCTATTCAAAAACTGTACAAATTGTTAACTTTAGTTTCATTAAAAGCTTCTGATGTTTACACAGTTTCTAGCTATTGTGATAAAACCTTTTTGAAGAATGAGTTCAAAAACGAAGATGTTTTAGTTAGACCAAACTGGGTAAGTAATTACGAATATTCTGCATTCAATGAAAGAATTAAAAATAGAGTTATAACTGTAGGAAGACTCGAAAATCAAAAAAATTATAAATACTTAATAGAATCATTTAGAAATACTGACTTTGAAATAGACATAATAGGTTATGGTAGTCAGAGGAATATATTAGAAAGTTTTGCCAAAGATCTTAATGTAAAAGTAAATTTTCTTGATCGTCTAAATAATAATGAAATCTTGGATCGTCTTAAAGATTACAGATATTATATCTCAACTTCAACTTATGAAGGGAACCCAAAAAGTGTTTTAGAGGCTTTGTCTGTTGGCTGTGTAGTTTTTGCATCCAACATAAAAAACCATAAAGAACTTATTAATGATGGAGCCAACGGATATTTATTTAATTTAGATAATGACAGTTTGAGAAAAGTGTTTACAGAAAATTACAATAAAGAAAACCTCGGAAAGATATCAAAAAATGCAAAAAATAATATTTATGAAACAAACTCAATAGAAAAATATATAGAGGCTGAAAATTCAGATTTACAAAATTTGTTATAAAGAAGAAAAATATATTTCCAAAAAAAGAAGCTTCCAAATTCTAATTGCATTCATTCTAGATTTATATTTTTTCAAATGATTTAGAGCTTTTAAATCTAAATTAAGACCTGAATCATTTTGCTTGATAATTTCTAAAATTTGATCAATATTTTCATAAATGAATTTTTCTAAATTAAACACGAACCCTTGCTTTTTTCTATTTACAAACTGTCCATCAAAATCAGTTCTTAAATATTGTTTTAAAATCGACTTTTGATCATCATGAGAGTAATAATTTGTATCGTGAGAAAGTACATACTCAATTAATTTATGATCAACAAATGGGGATCTAACTTCAAGAGAACTTGCCATTGAAGTTTTATCAACTTTTAACAACATCATTTCAGAAAGAAAAAACTTATACTCTGAAATTAATGATGATTTATAAATATTATTATTATTTGAAAACCAAAATTTATCTTCAAATAAAAAATTATCATTTAGGTTCATAAGCTTTAATAATTTTTTATCACTAAAGAAGCTACTGTGTGCAACTTTTAAATTTTTAGATCTTGCTAGGAATGTATTACCTGTGCCTAAATATCCAGGATAAATATTAAATAGTAGATTAAAAAAATTAGATCTTGTTATGTTTGGATTGGTCAATTTTCCTATACGATTGTAACCACCGAGCAACTCATCTCCTCCATCCCCAGAAATTGCCACCTTAAATTTTTGTGCTATTTTCTGAGAAATTAAATATGATGGATAAGTTGAAGGATCAGAATAAGGTTCATCAAAAATACTTATTGATCTTATTACATCTTCGAAATTATTATTTACATTAACAACTTCATGAGTATGATTTGTGTTGTATTTTTTAGCTACTTTAGATGACCAAATTGATTCATCATATTTTTTATCGTTATATCCTACTGAATAAGTATTGATAATTTTTTTTCTATCATGCATATTTTTGACAATAGATGAAGAGTCTATTCCTCCTGATAGAAAAGTTGCTACATCTACGTCTGCTGTCTCTCTTATTTCAATAGATTCAGCATATTGTTCAAAAAACTCATTCTCAGAAAATTTTTCATCACCTATAAAATTTTCTAATCGCCAATAAAATTCTTTTTTCAAATTATTTAAATTGGATGAAAGATCAAAAGTTATTATTTGAGCTGGTTCTAATTTATAAATATTTTTGAAAATTGTCTTCGGGGAAGGCACAACACCATAATTTATATAATCTTCTATAGATGAATAATCTGTTTGGTCATGCTTTTTGCTATAAATACTCTTTAAATTTGAACTAAAATAAACACGCCCACTACTTGTCTTGTAGTAGAGAGGCTTTTGACCTAACCTATCTCTCGCAAGGATAAGTTCTTTTGATTTACTATCATAAAAAGCTATTGCAAACTGCCCTCTTAGCTTTGGAATGAAATTTTTTCCATGGACAGATAGTCCATTTAGAATTACTTCTGTATCAGAATGACTTGTCTCAAATTTTAATCCTTCATTTTCAAGATTATTTCTCAACTCTGAATGGTTAAAAATTTCACCATTAAACATCAACATAGTTTTATATTTTTTCGAAACCATAGGCTGGGAGGCCCTCTCACTTAAATCTAAAATTGCCAGCCTATTAAATTGATATACTAAATTATTATCATCATCGTTTTTAAAGTAATCAGAAAATTTTCCTTGAATGTACTTATATTCATCTGGACCCCTGCAAACCAAAAAGGAATTTTTTTCTTTTTCTTTAGAAATATCTAAATTACTATCAGAAATAACTCCAATAAAACCACACACATCCAAATTGTATTATTGTGTAATAGGTAAGTTTAGAAAAATCAATATATTTTGATGTTCTATAATTTCCAGAACTAATTTGCTAACTAATTAGAATAATGACTAATGAAAATTTTAGTCTTTGGAAGCAATGGTCTTGTTGGAAATTCATTAAGAAGAATATTAAAAAAACATGAACACGATGTTGAGTTTTCAACCAGAGAGAAAGTTGATCTGTTTGACTTCAAAGAGACATTTAGGTTAATAAATAAATTTAATCCAGATTGTATTATTAATGCAGCAGCAAAAGTCGGTGGTATTTTTGCAAATGACACAAATAGAACAGAATTTTTGATAAATAATCTCAAAATAAATATAAACATACTTGAATCTATAAAAGAATTACCAGAAACAAAAATCATAAATTTGGGAAGTAGTTGTATTTATCCTTTACATGCTGACAACCCTATTTCTGAAACAAGCTTTATGACTGGAATATTAGAACCAACAAATTCTGCATATGCAATTGCAAAAATTACAGCAATAGAACTTGGAAGGTCTATTGGAAGAGAATATGGGCACAGTGTAATTAATCTTATGCCTACAAACCTTTATGGCCCAAATGATAATTTTTCCGAAATGGATAGTCATGTTATTCCTGGTTTAATTTCAAGGATGCATAGAGCTAAAACAGAAAATCAAAATGAGTTTAAAATATGGGGGTCAGGTCAACCTTTAAGAGAATTCTTACATGTTGATGATTTAGCTTCATCAATAATGTTTATCATAGAAAATAAAATTAATAACGATCTAATAAATATTGGAAGTGGCCAGGAAGTTACAATTTTAGATTTGGCAAAAAAAATTAAAAAAATTGTTAATTTTAATGGTGAATTGATTTTTGACTCTAGTAAACCAGATGGTAATCCAAGAAAACTTCTTGACTCAAGTTTAATAAACTCATTAGGTTGGTATCCAGAAATTAAATTAGAAGAGGGTTTGAAGAATACATATGATTGGTATTTAGAAAATTTACTCTAAACTGATGGGTTTTCCCATGTAGGTTTTATTAAACCCTTTTCTACCAACACTTTCTCTTTTTCTGCCAGTTCAACATCACTTTCAACCATCATCTTTACTAAGTCTTCAAAACTTGTTTCAGGTTTCCATCCTAATTCTTTTTTAGCTTTTGATGGGTCTCCTAAAAGGTGATTGACCTCATTAGGTCTCTCATATTTAGAGCTAGTTTCAATGAATTCACCCCAGTTAAGTCCTACATGCTTGAAAGCTATTTCAGCAAATTCTTTTACACTATGGGATTCTCCTGTGGCTATAACCCAATCATCTGGTTTATTGTGCTGCATCATCATCCACATAGCTTTTACATAATCTCCCGCAAATCCCCAATCTCTATATGCTTCCATATTGCCCAAGGTTAAGTTTGTTTGAATTTTGTGAAATATTCTACCAACAGCCCTACTGATTTTTCTAGTCACAAATGTTTCACCTCTGTGTGGAGACTCGTGGTTAAAGAGTATTCCGTTTACACAAAACTTACTATAAGACTCTCTATAAACAATTGTCATATTGTGTGCAAATAGCTTTCCCACCGCATATGGGCTTTTTGGAATAAATAAAGAGTTTTCGTTTAAAGAATCTGGGCTAATGCCACCATACATTTCAGATGAAGAAGCTTGATAGTAGCGAATATCTTTATCTAAATTCCTAACGGTTTCCAATAATGTGACAGGCCCTGAAGTACTTACTTCAGTTGAGTAATGTGGATTTTTAAAAGATACAGCAACATGTGACTGAGCTGCTAAATTATAAATCTCATCTGGTTGAATTTTATTAATTAATGAGCTCAATGAAGAAGAATCTAATAAATCAGAATAATATAATTGTATTAACTTATCCTCTGAGTACTTAGAAATAAGTTCATCAATCCGTGAGGTATTAAAGGTTGATGATCTTCTAATAATTCCATGAACTTCGTAGTTATTTTCTATCAAAAATTTAGTTAAGTAATAACCGTCTTGACCTGTTATTCCGGTGATAAATGCTTTTTTCATTTTCAAAGATTAGTTTAGGATGTTTTTTTAGTTAGATAAAAGTTTCCTATAAAATAATAAAACAGTAAGGGGAAATGAGAATTTTCCATTGAGCTATCGAAAGAAGAAATAAAAAGTATGGAAAGTGTAAAAACTATAAAGGAAGCTTTATCATCTTTTATTAAGCTACTGGTCAAAATGTTGTAAAAGATAAATATAACAATTAATAATTGAATTATTCCTCCACGTAATAAAACAGTCACAAAATAATTATGGACCTGTTCATTAAGCTGGTCTAATCCTCTTCGATCGTTACCAAAACCTGTATTGTTAACTTTAAATACATTAAACTTATCTTTGTAGCCAGTTCCAAATAATAATTTATTTTCATCAACATTATCTTGAATTGAATCTTGCCACATAATTAGTCTCCAATTCAAATTACCATCTCCAGACAGGACTCTTCCATTTTCAAAATAAAGTATTGGATAGTCTTGTTGGTAGTGTTTTAGTCTATATTCTGATAAGCTCTCATAAGACTCAACAATTAAATCTATGTTAACTTCTTCGGGTATGTCTCTGTTCATTGTTAAAAAGGTTGATAAAGTTAAAAACGCAAATGAAATTATAAGTATGTTAAATATCTGTTTTCTTTGGAAATTTGAATTTTTAAAATATTTATAAACCTCTAGTGTAAAAACTAATAAACAGCCAATGAAAGCCGATCTGCTTTTAAATAAAAGCAAAGGTAGAAATAAAGAACTGTTTAAAGAAAAATATTTAAGTCCCTCATAATCATATGAGAGATTTCTGTTCATTACGAGTATCGAAATTATATAGAAAAGTGCTAAATCTGAGCCCTTATGTAGTTCGTATTTGTCTGAGAACTGAAGAATCAGATTTACTATTTGTTGTGGATATCCATAAATTGATGTTACATAAACAAAAGAAACAATAATTTGCAACATATTAATTTGAAGTTTGTCTAATTTTAATTTTTTTGAATTCATTCCTATAAATATAAATGAGAATGACCATATATATGTACTTGTTTTAAAACTATAGGTATTTGTTATTTGAGAACCGGAGTTAATAAATGTAAATACAAAAAAAAGAAAAAGAACTATAAATGCAGTCCTTAAATTAGGCTTTAGATAATTTAAAGGATTTTCATTAAATTTAAAAAACACAGTAAAAATAAATAAGATCATAGCAAAAGCCATTAAGTACTCACCAATTCTGTAGCCAAATAGATACATCCCTAAAAAAGATCTTGAAAATATAAATGAAAAAATTAAGAGAGTTAGTACCGCAAACTTTACATAATTGGAATAAATTAATTTTAAAATTTTATTCATTTTAGGGTTTTATTATCTTATAAGGCTTTATATCGTATTTAAGAGTTTTTAGTGCCATCAGTAATCCCCATACACATAAAATTGTACCGTGCAGATCGGCTGTGGGCAGTCCTTCTGAAAAAGGTACGCCGTAGTAATGTGTTTGAGATCTATTTTTAAAATAAGAAAAACCCTTATCCTCATGTACATAAAGTGATTTTATTTGCTTTATTGCATTTTCCATTGTTTTTTGAATTTCTTTATTTCGATAATCAGTTTGCTCAGAACACTTGTAAAGAACATATATGTAATCAACAATATCACAGCCTTCATTTACAGGTTCGTTATTCAAGCAAAAATCTATAAGCTTTTCTGGATAGTGAATTTTTGTATCTATCCAATCTAATCCTGTTATTACTTTCATAGCGCCATTTATAATTTCTCTGATTTCTTTTGGTTTTGACTTAAAGTAAGAACCTGTATTTTTGTCTGCAATATTGTTTGCAAAACTTATCAAAATATCTTTATTTTTGTATCCTTGAGAAGTTGAATAAACACATAGGGATGAAAATTGTGCTCCAGAAGTCCAAGGCTTTGACCAGTCAAGGCTATTTAAATAATTTAACAGATTTTCATTATCGTCATATTTATTAGGTATAGGTAACAAATTTTTAGCACCGACTTCATGTAGCGTAGATATTGCTTGTTTTGTATCAGCATTAATTGCTTTACTCAATTTGACGGAATTTAAGTCATAATTTTTTCTAAAAACTAAATTTAGTAAAAATTTAGAAACATTTTTGAAATTATCTTTGATATCAAACTTGTTGTAATAATTAACCAAAGCATCGTCAACATAATAATTTGTTCCATATTTATTTTCTTTTTTCTGAAAAGTGTTAATGTAGTCAATCCATGATGATTTTTCATCATCGGTAATGTTATCCCACATTCCAAGCATGAAATATAGCTTTATACCATATGAACTAAACCCTAATGTTAATTTTTCACTATTTTGAAGGATGCCTTTTTTTACCGGCTTAAATTCAAAACTTTCTTTCTTTCTAAGACTTTCAATGAAAAGTTTTGTATCATCTAATAATATTAAAACTTCAGAAATATCTATCATTTATTTCTTTTCCTTATTAATTCTATTAGTTTATTTGTAACTTGAAAAAGTGAGAAGCTTCTAATAATTGAAATATACTTATTTTTAAAAATAATATAGTAAGACATAAAAAAATATCTTTTTTGACTTATTTCTATTTTTTGCTCTAAAAGTCTTTCGAATAAATTTAAAAAATCTTTACACATTTTTTTTGAATTAAACGGATAACTTAATAACTTTTCAACGTAAAGATCATAATTGTCATAAACTTCACTTAATGCATCTTCAAAATTATCGTCAAAAGATATTCCAAATCCCTTACAATATTCTGGTATTCCACCACTATTTCTGAACAAAATAGGTAAGCCGCATTGTGCTGCTTCAATATGATGGTTGCCTGAAGGTTCGTTAATAGAGCCGGTAACGTATAAATGATTTTTTTTAAGCTCCGTCGCCAACTCATCTCCCGCTAAAGGGCTTATTAATTTTGTATTATTCAAATTAAATTTGTTATTCATGTTGCCAATATAGGTAAACTCAATTTTATTTTTCCATCTTTCTTTGGAAATCAGCTCATTAATTTCCTGATAGACATCGAATCCTTTATTTTCATGAGAACTCCAATGATGAGTAACAATTTTAAGGGGTTCAACAGAGTCCCATTTTTTGAATCCTTGATTATTAAAAATTTCTGAATTTGCACCGGCTAGTATTACTGAAGACTTAGATTTTTCCAATCCAATTTTTGTATATATCTCTAAAAGCCAAGTACTAACAAACACAACATGATCAGCTACCTTGGTTGCGTTAAGGTAAAATTCGTTGATATTGTTTGTATTTTTTCTCTCATCACATTCGTTAATTCTTTGAACTACCTTTACATTTGGGTTTACATATTTTTTATATTGTTCAATATCATAATGATTAAAAGTAGATGAAGATTCACGTCGACTTCTGGGATCGGTTAAAAGAATTAAATCAATATCTGGATCAGTTAAGTTATAAATCACTTCGTGCCCATTGTTTAATAAGAAGTTGGACAAGTTAATTGCAAATAAATTACCTCCACCCCAAGGACCCAATACAATTTTTGAACCGATGCTAACTTTCATAAAACTTTTCTAACATATCTTTAAACAAGTTAATGCCATTGGGAGTAGTGTATTTTTTACTTTGTTTAAAAGCAAATTCGACATCAGGAACTGCAGATAGTGGGTTATTTAATTCATAAATTGAATTAGGACTTAATATTTCAGATGCTACACCAACATCGGTGGAAATTATTGGAGTTTTAGTTATTGCACATTCTAAAATTGCTTGTGGTCCTCCTTCAACTCTTGATGAAACAATATATAAATCAAGCGAGTTATAAAGTTTGTTCAGAATATCAAAGTCAACCATCTCAAAATATACATAGGGTATTCCTAAATCTGTGAGTTTATTCATAACATATTGCCTTCTTTTTCCAGACAGTACAACTTTAGTATTTTGATTTTTTTTAAAAAATTCTTCAACTAAGTTTACAAAAATATCAGGACCTTTAATAAGTTTTGGTGAAAGCAAATCTTTTCCTTCAGTATCTCTTTGAAAACTGCCAATCAAATAGTCTTTACTGCTGAAGCCAAATAGATTTCTTAGATGAACTTTATTTTCAATATAAAAAAATATTTTGTTGTTAATCCAAAATGGAATAGATGTAATTTTTTTTTGAGTGAGTGAACTTAAATCTTTCTTAGTTTTCTCACTAATAACATGGTATTCATCGACATACTGATCAAGATCTTCAAATTCTTCAAGAGAAAAATTCTCAAAGTCAAAGTGATAATAGGAACAAATAATCTTTTTACTTTTCAATTGCTTTTTAGGTAATTTTTTCCATACCCAAGGTGCAATTATCCAGATTATATCTGCATTCTTGATGTCTCTTGTAGATATATTTTTGTAGTGCTCATACCACTCTTGACGAACCCTATCTATAATCCAAGACTCGTTGATTTTAGATAAATAAACTTTCATATTTTAATTTATTCTAGGTCTATTTATTAATAGTATTAAGATAATCAAAGAATTGTTATGAAAAATGTTTTAATTACAGGAATTTCTGGACAAGATGGTATATTTTTAACATCTAAGTTGTTAAATAAAGGCAAGTATAGGATTTATGGTGTTGCTAGAAGTTCTGAGGAAAAATTTATAAAAAAATTAAGTACTTTAAACCATAAAAATTTTGAAAACTTAAAACTCGGTAATGTAGATCTATGTAATCAAAAATTAGTTGGTAGCATGCTCGATGAAATAAAACCAAATATAATTTTTAATTTGAGCGGCCCAAGTTCTGTTTACAATTCTTTCAATGATAACAATTTAAGTAAAAATAATATGATTAAAATTTTCGATAATTTAATAAGTTCTAGTTTTAAACTCGATCATTTTCCTAAATTCTTTCAGGCCTCTTCATCGGAAATGTATGGATTGAATAATAAAGAAATGCTCTCAGAAAATGATGAATTCATTCCAAACTCCCCCTATGCAGAGGGAAAACATCATATTCACAAAAAAATTATTGAAATTAATCAAAATAAAGGGCTTGATATAAAATCTGGAATTATGTTTAATCATGAATCAGAATTTAGAACTGATGATTATCTATTTATGAAGATAATTAACTTTGCCTTAAATGCAGAAAAAGGGCAAATTCTAGAAATTGGTAGTCTTAAGTACATTAGGGACTGGAGCTTTGCAGGTGATGTAGTAGATGCAATGTATGATATTACATTGCATGGAAATAGTGAAATTTATTGTATTGGAAGCGGCATAGGAAATACGATCGAAGAATTAGTTTCCATAATATTTGAAAAATACAATTTAAACTACATGGAGTATATTCAAGAAAATAAGCATCTACTTCGTAAAAATGATCCCCAGAAGAGAATATGTAACCCTAAAAAAATTAATGATGAGTTTGGGTGGGTGCCTTCGATTTCTTTTGAAGAATTAATTTATAGATGTATTAACAAAAAAATTATTTAACTTTTGGTATAAGATTATTTTTTGCACATTCAAAATAATACTTTTGTTCGATTTTTTTGTTAGTTGAAATATTGTTTGATGTATTTAATAAATACAAAACGTCACTCAATCTCGCCAATTTTATATTTTTTCTTAATAGGTCCTGATAAAGCTTAAAATCTTGAGCAAAGTAAAAATTTTCATCATAACCACCAACAACATCTAATATTGATTTTTCTAAAAAAATTGTTCCGTGTATGTGGGGATTTTTATATTTAAAAAGCAGCTTATCAGGTAAGTGAAAACTTAGCCCTGGGATTTTCTTATTACCCCCAATGCTCATGGCACGTGTTGAGCAGAACTGAAGTTTTTTTGTGACAAGATAATTTTTTTGAATTTTAAATCTTTCTTTTAATGAAACATCATCAGCGTCTTGTCTTGCTATGTACTTGCCTCTAGCTTTGCCTAGAAGAATGTTTAATGATTTTGTTAAACCTATATTTGATTTATTTTCGAATAATCTTATTCTCTTATCGTCAAATTGTTTTATTTTTTTTAATGTCCTGTCATCAGATGCATCATTAATTATCAGAAGTTCAAAATCATTATATGATTGACTAAGAATGCTTTTTACAGAGCTTTCAATATTACTTTCATTATTATAAGTTGAAAGTAAAACAGAAATTTCTGGGCTATTTTTAACAATCATCAAAAACCCTCTTGTAATTATTTAAAATAATTTCTTCACTTAAATTTTCACTTGCAAAAGATGATACTTGATTACTTAGTAGTTTTAATAAATTTAAATCATTAAGCAATAAAAATTTTTCTTTCGCATTAAGATAATCAAATTGCTTAAAAGATAGTTTATAATTGCTAGGAAAATATTCAGAAATTCCTCCAAAATCTGGATAAATAGATGGAATCCCCAAAGCTGAAGCCTCATTTAAAAGTCTTGGCTGTCCTTCATACATTTTTGTAAAAGTTACAACTGCTCTTGATTTGGAAATTAACTCTAAAGTTTTGAAATTATCTAACACACCTATGTATTCAATTTTTTTATTTTGGCTTGAAACTAAAATGTCTTTCAGTGGACCATCTCCTACAACTTTTAAAGTAAGATTATTATCTTGGATACTATCAAATATATCAACAAGTTGATGGATGCCTTTTGATTCTGATAACGCACCTGCATAAACTATATAATTTGAATTTAGATCATATATATTTATCTTTTGCTGTTTAACCAGTACAGGATTATGAGCAATTGTTACCTTTTTTCCAGAAATCCCATATTCAATCATTTTTTCAAAATGGAATTTGTTTAAAACTAAAATAGTTAAATTGTTGTTAAGTAAAATTTTAAAATACTTTTTACCGTACAAAATCATAAAAAAAGACTTTATATATGATTCAGTAAAATATTTATTTAAAAAACCTTTTCTGTTGTAACCGCACATTGGACACTGTGTTGAGTTTTTCATGTGATTTTTAGATAAAAAATATCTTGAACATTCATATCTAAAGTTGTGAATTTTTAAAAATGTTTTAACATTATTTTTTTGCAGAATATTAAATATTCCTAAATTTGCGGTGAACCAAGTATTGTGAATATACACGAAATCTGGTTGAAACGTTTTAAGTTTATTATTTAGAAGCCTGTTTGAGCTAACATTGTTGCTAATAAAAAAGTATACAAGGCTTAAAAATTTTAACTTTTTTGAATTGTCAAACTCTAAATAATCTATTTGATAATCTTTTTTAAGAATTTCAATTTCATCAATAATATTAGAATCTTCACCACCAAAAATTCTATACTTGTTGTGAATTACTAAGATTTTTTGCATTTTTGTTTAGACACCTAACCATTAGATTACTATAAATCTATTTTCTTTCCTTTTGTAAATTCTCAACATAGAATATATGCTTATGGATAATTTAAATACAATATTTTTTGTATGTATGTCAAAAAACTGTTTTGATAGTTTACAAAAAAATTTAAATTTTTTATTTAATTTTAAAGAAAAATCGCAATTAGATATAAAAATTTTCATTGTTGACTCTGACTCTGTTGATGGTACTAAAGAATATTCATTGAAATTAGAGGAAGAATTACTTGTGGATAAATTTATTGAAATAGACAATCTTGAAATAAATTACTCATCGAGAATTGAAAGATTAACTATATGTAGGAATAGTTCCTTAATGGAAATGAAAGAATATAATTTAAACCAAGTAATTTATGTTCCTATTGATTCAGATATTTTTGTATTTGAACACACAAATATTGATGATTTTGAAAATATAATAAATCAATTAATTGAAAATAATATTTGGGAAGGGGTTTTTCCGTTTTCGATTCCTTACTATTATGACATTTTTGCTCTTAGAAAGCCAGGATGGGTAGATGGAAATAACTTACTTCAAGCTAAGCAGAGGAAGCAAAAAATAAAATTTGGATCTTTTTTTATTAATTATTTTTATATCTTCAGAAAACAAGTAGACAAAGATTTTTTTAAGCAAAAAAAGATAAAAGTTAATAGTGCTTTTGGTGGAATAGGAATTTATAAAATCAAAGATATTCAAAACTTAAAGTACACGTATTTACCAGATTTCCAAAATATAGATTTTGTTTCAGAACATATAAATTTTAATTTAAATTTTAAAAACCTTTATATTTTAAAAGATTGGAATATTCCAGCTCCAAAAGGATATGTTTACTTTAAAAACTCAAATTTTAAAGATAAGTTAATATATATTTTGAAAACAATAAAAAATGATTTTAAGAATTAATTATTTTGTATAATTTCTTCCGCCGCCATGTTGGTTATCATAATAAACAAGTGGCTCATTCAGAAAAATATTATCTGTAAGTTGTTGCAACCCAAGCCAGCAATCATAATCTGCCCATAGAGGAAGGCCTCGAAAGCCACCTAAAATATCAAATATATTTTTTTCTACGACAACACTTGAGGTAATAAAGCAATTGTGAATAAGCGTAAATTCATAATCCCAAATTTTAGGTAGTTTATTTTTTTTAATGAATTTAGTGTTCTTATAAATGTATTTAATATCCTTAATGTAATGTTCTGAAATGTATAAGGGATATTTTAATTCCGGAGAGTAAACTCCGTCTCCAATAAAAGCTTCTGTTGAAGAAAGTCCCAAATGATGAACAGACATTGCCTCAAGTTGTTTTTCTAGTTTTTCTTCTAACCATATATCATCATCGTCTAAAAAAGCAATGAGATCCCCATTTGCTGCACTTGTACCAAAATTCCTAATACTACCAGGGCCAAAACCGTTAATCTTTTTTTGATTTTGTTTCAGGTGAACAACATGAACTTTTGAACCTAAATCAACATCTTGGTATCTCTTGTCGGTTGAACCATCATTGATTACAATGATTTCATAATTTTTGTATGTTTGGTTAAATATACTTTTAATAGCGTTTTCTAAATAATCAAAACGATTATAACTAGGAATTATTACTGAAACCAGTGGATTGCTTTTAGGAAAATATTCTATTTTGTTTTTAATATTTTTTTTCATAATATCGTAAGTCTTTAAACCTTAATATACCAACTTTCAAATTGTGATACTTCTTCAAAAACCTTTTTAAAGCCGTTGCTTAATATTATGTTGTCGATTAATTCTTTGTTTTTAGTATTGTTATGTTCAACAGTTATACATTCAATAATATATTTTGAAAAATCAAAGCTCTTCAAAATTTCGTATTCACTACCCTCTGTATCAATAGAAATATAGTCAATTTTTTTCGGAGAGTTATGGTCTACTAGTAATTGTGTTAGCGACACAGTCTCAACTGTGTATTTAGAATTCATTTTTTTTCTTTTATTTTCATGTGAATCACTTGATTTGAACGCCTCTATAGTTGAGTACTCTGAATCATTTACTTCTGTAAAAGTTACTGGGGTACTACTGTTGTCTAAAACACATCTTAAGTCAATGTTGCATTCCCTCATCTCTTTAAGTTCTCTATGCCATATTTTTGCTGGCTCTACTAATAACCCATCCCAATTAAATATCTTTTCTAACATAAAAGTGTTTGACAAATAAACTCCGTTTGCAGCACCTATTTCTACAAAATATCCATTTTTTTTCATATTTAGTTGACTCAAAACAAACAAATCCTGATTGATTTGGGACTTAGAGCTATCAATACTATTTAATAAAAAAAGAGCTTCATCACTTGTAAAATTCCTAATAATGAATTCTAATTTTGAATTATTAACTTTAAGTTTATTTATTTCAATTTGCTGATTCAGTGAACTTGTATAAGTTGAGACTCTTAATCCTAGGTTTTTAAAAATTGAATAAATTATTTTTTTCATAGTAAAACTATACTTTTTATAAGCTTAATTATAGGCGGTAATATATGACTATAGAAAAAGATAAACTTAAACAAGAATTAGACCAGTTTCAAAACATATGGCATGGGGGTTATTTTACTGGTTATTCAGCTAAAAGGAATCAAAAGGGGCTTGAGGAATATTTAAGAAATAATTTGGATGGTTCTACCTTGCTTGAGATTGGTTGTGGTGGTGGCCAGTGGACAAAATTTATATACGAGCTAAATATTTTTAAAAAAATAATTTGTATAGATGCACTTTCTGCTGAACATAATGAGTTTTGGGAAAATTTAGGTGAGGGAGCCAAAAAAGTTATCAAGTATATAAAAGTTGAAAATTTTGATTTGACTGAGATAGATGAAAATTCAATTGACTATGTTTTTAGCTATGATGTATTTTGTCATATATCTTATTCAGGCACAGAGAGTTATCTTAAAAATTTGTATTCTAAATGTAAAAAAAATTGCAAACTATTAATAATGTATGCTGACCCAAAAAAATATTTAATTAGTGAGCCTGAAAATAAGTACCATGTAATACGATATTTACCAAAAAAACGATTTATTTATAAGTTTTCAAATAAAATACTAATAAATGATGCATTGGAAGATGCTGATGCAAATCCTGTTGAGCCGAGATGGTTTTGGGTTGGAGTACAATCTTTTATAAATTTATGTAAAAAATATGAGTATTCAATAATTGATAAAGATATAAATATAGACAAAACTAATCCAATTACACTATTTAAAAAGTAAATTATGAAAATATATTTTTTAACCTACGGAGATAATGGGTTTTATTTATCAAAAAAACACTTAGTTTACCTAGCAGACAGCAGTGGCCTATTCGATGAAGTGGTTTCATTGGGACCTAAAGACTTAGATATAAGATTTAGAAAGAAATACAAAAATATTTTAAATAAATCAAAAGGAGGTGGATTTTGGCTTTGGAAATTTGAAATTATTAAAAATTTGATTAATCAAATTAATAAAAATGACATTGTTATTTATTGCGATGCTGGTGCAATTTTAAATTCCTCTGAAAAAGCAATAAAACGATTTAATGACTATATTGAAATACTGAAAGAACCATCAGTTTCTCAACTTAGAATGAAATGTGAAAAACATTTTATAGAAAAAAATTATACAAATAAAAAATTATTTAATTACTTTAATATTGATTTAAATTCAGAGATAGCTAATACAACTCAACTCCAAGCTGGCCATCAATTTTATAAAAAGTCTGATGAAACTATTAATTATTTTCAGGAATATCAAAATCTAATTGAATTTGATGCCAATTTAATTACCGACCATTACAGTAATGAAGTTCAAATAGAGGGTTTTGTTGAACACAGACATGATCAAAGCATATTTAGTTTATTGAGTAAAAAATATTCATCTCATGTGATTGATAATGAAACTGAATTTAGAAATAGAGCTGATGAACAGTATGATTTTCCATTTTTAAGTATAAGAAGCCATAATCATGGATTAAAAGATTATTTGAAATTCTTTTTAGACAAAAAAAGTTTTTTATCTGAAGTTAAATACTTTCATGAGAATAAATAGAAGGGTAAATTTCTACTCCAAATTTTTTAATAATTGACTCTTTTTTGTAAAAGCAAAAAAAATATGGTGCAAGCCTCCTATAAAATCTCCGTTTGGGTTTTAAAACCATAAAAAGAGTATTAAAAAAATAATATTTATGTTTTAGACGTATTGTCAAACTTAGCTGTTCGACTGAATAAAAGTGATCTATTTCATTGTTTAAATTGTTATATTTGAGTTTTTGGTCGTTCCAAATATTTAGACTAGATATGTAGGAATTTGTCTGATTGAATGCTTTTTTAATTCCATAACTGTAATTTGTGCTTTGTGAAATTTGTAATTTTGAATCTTTTATATTTACCCTCTCAGAATCGTTGTGTTTTATTTTGTCAATGTAGTCTGTTAATTCCAATACTCTACTTGGGTCAATTATTTTTTTTAATCTATTTATTAAGTCGTGGTCTTCCCAACCCCATCCATAAATATATTCATTAAAACCATTGACTTTTTCAAATAAATCTTTTTTAACTAAGAAGTTTCCAGGGTCATATTTTTCTTTATAGAAAATAATTAAATCATAATTCTGATAAGTTAATTTATTAAATTTATCTGAATTTAAAATTGTGTCAGTATCTAGTTTTAGTATATAGTCAGTAACAACAAAAAAAACACCAAAATTGTATGCCCTTGATGCCCAATAATTTTTTTCATTTTTTTTTGAAATAATTTCCACATTATTTTCATTTTCTAGATTAATTTTCTCTTTAGAAGACCAGTCAACAATCAAGTGTTTCGAAACAGTTTTTAATTTAGCAACATTTCTTCTCATTAAATTTAAATTTTTTTCTCGATTTTTACAAGCGGTTAAAACAGTTAGATTATTCATGCTAATTATCAACCTTTACCCAGCCAGTAGGAATCAAATCTTTAGTATTTAAGTGTTCAAGTTTTGAATCCTTGAACCAATTTTTGGGAGCAATTATTTTGCCTTGTTGAGAGAGCCATGCACCCCACCAGCTGAAAGAGCTATTAGCAATAATATGATCTTTGCATTGCGTCATAGCACACAAATCTAAATATTTATTATTAAAAATTCCTGACATTATTTTCATGTTTTTCTTTTTAAAAATATCCTGATTCTTCACCCAATTAATATCATCAGTAAAAATTAAAAAAGTTCTATCAGTTGGGAAATGAGAAATAGCTGAATCATAATATTCAATACCTAATGGAGAATGGTTTTCGTTTGTTAAGTAATCTGTTCTTCTTACATGTATTGAGACAGGATTTTCAAACCTACCAAGTTCATGTATAGATTTCTTTTTATACTTTTCCTTAAATGTAAAATCAGAGAGTAAACTTTCTCTTACGTTAGAAAAGTATTTCTCTGATTGAAAAAAACCCCAAATATTAATATTGTCGGGACAATTGTTAAATATTTCATCATCAAACTCAAATGATTTTTCCTGTATCAAATCATTTGAGCTAAGATAAGTAATTTGACTTCCTTGTAAACTCCCCATTTTGAATGGACTGAAGAGTTTATGGTTATGTTTATTTTTTTTATAAATAAATCTAGTTGCAACTTTATAAATTAATTTATTTTTTTCAATCATGGGATAAGATGGAGGCAAGCAATATTCGTATCCCATATTGTTTGCTATTCCTTTCAAAGCAGCATATTTGAACATTTGGTTAGCCAATCTACCTGGCGAAGCGATTAAATTATATCCTATCATCTATAATTATTGTAGCTAGTAGAGGATAAATTTAATTTCAAAAAAACGATTGAAATTATTAATAAAAAATATTTTATGGGTAAAAAATTTAAGAATAGAGTAATTTTTTCTCAGCCTTGGGGTGGTTTAGGAGATAATTTAGCATTTACAAATCTTCCTGAATTATTTTATAAATCTGAGGTGGCTTTTTATATTTCTCGTTTAAATTACACAAGAAATAAAGATATTCATGAATTGTGCTGGGGCCATAATGAGTTTGTTAAAAAGTTAAAAAGAACTATACCGAATATAGGTTTTAAAACTATCGAAGAGTCCGGTTATAAAGTTTTCGATCAAAAGTATAATTCTGTCCAAAATATAAATGTAACTCATGGGTTTGGTCCTGGTTATGGATATCCAACGATTAAATTACCAAGTAATATAAAACATAAAAGCAACGAACATTTTGACCATGTTATAGATTTTCATGCATACTCAATTTTTAATGATTCTGAATTCACCTACGAAGAAGAGTCTTTTAAAGAAAAAGTAAAATACTATACAACACCTAACTCTTTTAGCCTTGCTTATCCAAACTTATACGATTCAGATATAAAAAATAAAAATATAATAAAAGTAAGTGATTTAAATAGACTTGTTTTAATTTTATTAAAAACCAATACTTTTGTTTGTTTGAACTCGGGATCACATGTATTAGCATCAACTTTAAAAAATCTAACTGGATTTCCTAAAAATATAATCTCGTTTAACGATATAAAAGATTTAAATGTAGAGATAAACAACCATAGCATTCTGAATAAACGAGGGCTTTTTTATTTTGACAATGTTAAATATGAAAAAATAAATATTGTTAAAAAAAATCTTAACAAACTTGAATTTAAAGATTCACAGGATATTACAAAAAATATGAGAAAAAGCTTAAAATATCATAGGAAAATTTTTTATTACCAAAAAAAAATTAATACTTTTCTTGGTAAATAATTTCATAGCTCTCTTGTAATGAATCTACCGTAAAGTCTGGTTTTAATACAGAATCATATTTGTATTTACTATTTTTAATATATATAGTTTTCATATTACAATTTTTTCCTAACTCGATATCGCTATCTTTATCACCAATAACCCAAGAGTTGACTAACGAAACGTCAAATTCTTTTACAGCCTTAAGGACCATTCCTATATTTGGTTTTCGATATTTTGATGGGTTTAAACTAGATGAAAAATCATAGTAAGTCTTATCAATCCTTCCACCAAAATCTTCTATCTGACTAACAATCTGATTGTTTACTTCAAAAAATTCTTTTTTACTAATCAATTTTTTTGAAACTCCGCTTTGATTAGTTACTATAAATAATAAATATGAGAGTTGTGCAAACTTTTTCATAGTTTCTAGGTTATTTTTCGAAATTTCTATCAAACTTGAATTATTTATATATCCTAAGTCTTCGTTTATTGTCCCATCTCTATCAAAGAAAATTGCACTATTCGATTTTACCTCATCCTTTGACAGAGAGGTTGTGGAAATACCTTCTATTTGAGGGTGTGGGATAACATCGCAATTAATTTTGTTTAATACTTGTAGCTCAACTGGTGAATTAGACCACTCTTCTGATATAAAATATTTATTGGGTTGAATCTTTTCAAGTAAACTATTTGGTGTGAGTTCATGCATTTGTATGTAGATATTGCCTGGATATTTCTTATTTAATAATTTCACTCTTTTTGAATAATTGTTATATGGTCTGTGTTTTCCTTTATAAGTTTTTATTGATTTATCTGAATTAACCAAAACAAATAATTTATCCACTTGACTGCTTGCAAACTCTAATGCTGATTTATGTCCGTCATGAAGAATATCGAATCCACCAGAAATTGTACCTATTGTAAAATTTTCTAAGCTAAGTTCATTAAGTAAACTTTGCAATTTTCTTTTTGAGTTAATTATCACTTTTTTTATTACCAAAAAAACTTATATATTTTGAAGACTCCACAACAGACATTTCTATAGACAATTTAATATCTTTGTTTTCAAGGTAGTTAGATATAAAATTAGCAAGAAAAATATCTCCACACCCACTTACATCAATTGCTTGTATTTCTTCAGTGGGAGTAAAAATTAAATTATCCCCAATTTGTGTAACTGCTCCCCTCGAGGAAAGTGTAATAATTGACGTTAAATTATTTTTATTTAAATGTTTAAATATTTCTTCTAAATTGTTCTTTTTAGAAAAATGCTCTGCCTCACTTAGGTTAAGTTTCACAAAATCTAAATTTTTAAAATCTTTTTGGTTGTTAATATTTGGATCTAATATTGATAATAAGTTGTTATGAGATACAAGTTCTGATAATGAATTAAACAAGCTTTCAAATAAAAAGCCTTTATTGTAATCAACAAAAACTGCTGCGTCATATGTATCAATTAATTCATTGAAAATTGATATAACTTTATCAATGTCAGGAGAATCTATTGCGTCATGGTCTTTTCTTAAAAAATATTTTTCATTTACAATAAATCTTTCTTTTGTGGTGACGTTGTAATTGTTTTCAGCAAAGTCAAATATATTTATCCCATTTACTAAAGATTTAAAAATTTCTGAATTTGATTCGTTTCCAATCATAGTATATAAATCAACTTCATTACCCAAATCTATTAAAGCGTCTGAAACGAGTCCCGCCCCACCCAAAAAATACTCATTAGTTTCATTCACAATAACTGGAACTGGTGCTTCAGGTGAAAGTCTATCTGAAGTATAAAAACTATATTTATCTAATATAGAATCACCAAATACAGCAAACTTTGCCATTATTCAATACAATTTTCTAATAATCCCGCGATAATTTGAAGAATAGTGATATGCGCCTGTTGAATTATTCCTGCCCTATGTGATGATATTGAAATTAAGAAGTCTGAATTGTCTTTAATTTTATCAATATTGTTTCCAGTAAAGCATACCGTTTTCATGCCTAAATTTTTTGCAAAATCTAATGCGTATACAATATTTTCACTTTCACCTGACGTTGTTAATGCAATAAAAATATCATTTTTTTTTGCCAAAGCTTCTAATTGTTTTGAAAATATATATTTGTATCCAAAATCATTGGCTATCGCAGTCAATATAGAAGTATCAGTTGTAAGAGCTATAGCAGGTAAGGGGTGTCTATTTTTCTCAAATCTTCCAATTAATTCTGCTGCGAAATGCTGAGAATCTGACGCCGAACCTCCGTTACCACAAACAAAAATTGTTGAGTTGTTATTTAAATTATTAATAATTTCTTTAGTGATGTTTATGATTTCATCAGAATAATTTAGTTGAGATTCAGCTACTTCAATACTCTCATTTAAGTATTTTTCTATAAATGATTTATCAATTTGGCTATGATTAATTTTTTTCATACTTAATTAATGATATTACTTCTTGTAAAGGTAAAAGCTCCTTTAATTTAACAAATATTAAATATATTTTTTATTAACAGCAATAAAATTTGAGTACTCAATAAACTCATCTTCAATAGAATAAGATTTTACTTCAAACAAATTAAAAGGGCCCATTCTAAAAATTTCAAAACCATTCTCAGTTAACAATGTGCAAAATTGAAAAAAAGGAATTTTTGTATCAACAAAAGTGGAGCCAAATTCAAATTGAATAACTCTAACCATTTTGATGCTACTTCCAAGTCCTTTTATTCCTTCATATTCATTTCCCTCAATATCGATTTTTATAAGGTCAATTATTTCATTATCTTGATTTTTCTTTAAGTATTCTTGTAAAGAAACTACTTCTACTTCGTAAGAATTAATATTTTTATCATTTTTAAAGATGTTTCTTAGACGGAGAGAAGATAGGGAGCTGTTTTGATTATGATAGTAAAAAGTTTGATTTCCTGAAATGCTAGAAACTGCTAAATTCTCTAATCTAACATTGTTATCAATAAACTGAGTCTTCAAATGTTTATAATTTTCATACGATGGTTCAAATATTATAAGTTGTTTAATATCAAAATTTCTCAACAGCTCTTTACTGTAGTCTCCCCTGTGTCCTCCAATATCAATACATATATTTAAATTCTTTTCACTTAAAAAAGTTCTTACATACTTTACTTCAAGATCAAATTGGTCATAATTTCTTGTTTTACCAAGATAATAATTTCCTCTTTCCAAAACTTTTCTAATAAAGTAACCTTCTTTATTTCTTTTTAATGAAAATAAAAAAAGGAGATCAATAAATTAACTAATTATTTTGAACATAGAAACATAATAAACTAGATAATGAATCTAAGCTCCTAAGACTAAATATTTATTAAATTATGAAAGTTTCTTAAGCCAATATTCAAGTAAATCAGATAAGGTGGTGTCAATATTGTATTTTTCTTTAAAACCGGTAGTTTTAATTAAATTGCTTGAGTCCCCATGTTGATAGTATATTTCATGAGGCCTCCAAAATGGATCATGCTTTTTCTTAGAAACGTTTTTGAGACCAGAAATTTCAATTAACTTATCTGTAAAATAATTCATTTCTCTAGGTGTGTCTCCGCAAACATTGAAAATCTCATTTTCAACCTCGGGATTTATCATTGCCAAATAGTAGGCATTTACAGTATCTCTTACATCCATTACTACTCTTGTCGTAGATAGATTTCCTACTAATAGATTTTTGTCTTGAAGCCCTAGTTTCATTTTGGCAATCTGATATGCATCTGAAGATATAGAGAAGTTTTTTCCTCTTCTAGGTCCTGTATGAGAAAAAGCTCTTGTTATAAATCCTTTTATAAATTTATTATCAAAGCGTTCTTGTAAATACAAGTCAGTTGCTGCTTTGGAAGCCCCATACGGATTAGAGGGCTTTAGTAAGTCTTCCCAATGAATTTTTCTTCCATCCATACCTACATTCCCATAAACTTCGGAGGTGGAACAGAACATAAACTTGCATTCAGGCTGATTGCTTATTACTGACTCAATTAAATTCGCACTTCCTATAATATTTGTTTCAAAAGTCCCAAGTGGGTCATCAAAGCTTGTTGGTGGATGTGATTGAGCAGCAAGGTGAAAAATTCCATCAAAACTGTGTTCGCGAAATATTTTATTAAGAGATTGATAATTGGTTAGATCTCCTTTTATGAACTGTATAGAATCAAAAACTTCTTGAGTCACTGTATCTAGAATATCTGCTTCCATTCCGTTTGTTCTTCTGATGAGTCCAGAGACATGGTGACCATTACCTATCAAAAGGTTTGCCAAATGTGGACCTGCAAAACCTGTGATTCCAGTGATAAGAAATTTTTTCATACAAATACGATACATTATATATTTTTTTATGAATTTTATTTAATTAGTTGTAAATTAGATAAATAATTTATTAAATATTGAATAAACATCTTCGATTTGGGGCTTTTTTTCAAATATTTCCATATTCTTCATCAATTTATAACGCTTGATGTTTGAATGAATTGAAGAAACTTCTTCAAATATTTCATCATTAGTCATACCTGTTACATTCAAAAAACCTTGCTTGTTAAAAACTTTTTCAACGCTTTCATCACCTGAATAAATTGGGATACAACCAGCTATACGTGCTTGTAAAAGTTTTTCAGTTACATATCCATTTTTAATTGTATTTTCAAAAGCAATGTTAAATTTATAATCTGAAATGGTGTCGATTTTGTAATATTGACCATTTTTTAATTTTTTGTTGTTTGGTGTCTCTCCCCACAAATTTCCATAACTATCCACATTGTCAATCCTTTTTAGGTTCTCTAATATATTTTTGCGATGATTGGACATTCTTGAAAAACAAAACTAAAAAATTTTTTTTGATTTTAATGAAAATGCATTATTTACATTTAAATAGCTTTCAGGAATATGCCAATTATCAAAATCGTTATTTTTATTTAAATGGAACCAACCACCCATATCTAAAAAAACTAATTTTCATTGCTTCATCTCATTTTGATAATTTTTTTTGTGAACAAAATTAAATATTAAATACATTAATAACCATGGCATATATATTAAAGAATCACTTTTAAAAATATTTATTGTAAGAAACAGTATGACTAAGTAGGCATCATATTGATGCTTTCTCAGATTTATGAGCTGTGTAGTGGTGAAATACAAAAACAAAAATAATCCAATAAATCCTGTAAATAAGATAATCAATAATATAGACGAGTGAGGGAGTAGAAATCCCATTTCTATATTTGTTGCGTACTTATATTTTGATATATCAATTTCTCCATATTGTTTTGCTAGAGAGAAGACTCCACTGCCTACAAATACATTTAGGTATTCAGGGTTGTATCGAGTTAAAAATAACCCCCACAATTCTGACCTGTTAACAAAGAAAGCTACTTGTCCAACAACCAACATGACAATACTTGCAATAGAGCTAGTGTCTAAATTATTAAGAAAAATAAGGGAAGCGGACTCTTCATTTAATATGTAATCATTTCCTATATTTAAGAAATTTTTCGAAGTAAATTGTAAAGAGTATCCAATATTTTCGACACCTATAAAAAATATTAAAATACCTGAAACTAGGAAATAGAAGATTGCTTTATATAATTTTTTTATTGAGAATGAAATATTGATCTTTAAATATATGCAAAATAAAAGTGAAATAAAAGCGGCCTTATTATTTGAGGCAAGTAAGCCTAAAGCGGGAAATATTATTAAAAATATATGCGGTTTGATTTTCTTTTTATCAATAAAATTAATCAAATAAATTAAGATTACAACTGCAAAAAATTCACCGATAGTTTCTGCACTAGGAAATATCCCTCTCCAAGCAATTTTGGTATTCCAAATGTCAACACCAAATAAGTTCTGGTTTTCAGTTCCATATTTTGAAAGACCAAAAAAATAATAACTGTAAAAATTAAATATCGGATTTGAAGAACTTAAGTATCCAAAAATTATTATCAAAACACTAGATGTTAAAAATTTTAAGTTAATATTTTTAAAAGAAAAGTAATCACGTTTTTCAATAGAAAACTCATAAACTCCAATAACAAATAAAACTAAAAAATATGTCCAAAAAATAAGTGAGTTTGAGTTAAAGCTAGTATTGGAAAGCCCTCTAATTTTATCAGGTTCAAGATAATAGTCTTTTCCTATAGAGAGCCAACACCATATCAGTAATATTAAATTTGAGTAGTTGAAGCGTTTTAGATACTTTTTATTTTCAATTATTTTAAGAACGCCATAAGTTGAAAAAAAAAGTGAAAATATATAAAAATTAAGACCGCTGTATAGTCCCATGATAATGAACACAAATGGAACATACTGAATAATTTTTTTCTTTCTTGAATCTATTACTACAAGTATTAGAAAATTTAAGAAGAATAAATAAACAAATATGTCAAAATAAGAAGTAAATATAGATAAATCTACTTCAAATAGTTTTTTTTCATAAAATCTTGACTCAGAATATATACCAAAGCAAAATAAAAAGCTTGAAATGACTGAAGCTAGTAATAGCCTGTAAGAAATTTCGTATTCTTTTTTTCTTTTAATGAAGGATATTATTAATAACCAGAAAAACGTTTGAAGAAATAAATTTATAAAAACGTTTGTACCAATTGATATATAAAAAACATGTCCAATTTGATCAATTCCAGTAATGGTGCCAAAACATCTCATAGATGAATAGTCATTAAACCTAATCTTATAGTGGTCTTGATAAGCAACGTTAAAATTATGTACAATAAATTCAACTAAAGATATGCTGCATGTATTTATTTCATAAAATGCTAAATCTGATGTAATTTTTTGAGGAGTTACATTGTCGCTGTAATCAGAGTTTGAAAAAGGCAATATAAAAAATAATATTAAAAGTGAAATTTTAATTATTGTTTTCTTATCACCTATCAAATTCTTCAAAATCTAAGCCTTTAAAAGTTTCTTAAAAGTAACAATGACTAAAACTATTCCAATTATTGAAATAACTGATAAAGATGACTGCAAAAAAGATTCTGAAAATCCCTCTGAAGGAACATACTTCCATCCACCAGAAACATAATGTTCGCATTCTAAAAATGAATTTACAGTTGCCACGTTTTCATCAATATCGTAAAGGGTCACCGCCTCATAGCTCGGGTCGTTCTCAAAAATAAAATTAGGATCTGACGATATATCTACCGATAAAAAATCTTCAGGATAATTTCCACATATTTCCTCGATTGTTGATTCAATCATAAATGCCTTTTTTTGTTTTATTTCTAATAAAGTATGCCATTAGTCCAATTAAAAATGTAAATAATATATTTATAATTGGTAACCTGTTAAAAAATGAATTAAAGATTAATGGATCAGCTTTTTTGATTGGTACAAATCTTTTTTTATTACTGTCGATGCTAAATTCAAAAGTTTCATGATCACAATTATTTTGTCTTTCCGTATTAAATATATTCCAAATATACATGTTGTTTAACTCACAAAAAGGAAGAATGGAGTTTTTATAATGCATGTCTTCATAAGAGTTTTGAGAGTAATTAAAAGGAAAGCCTAATAAAAACATTTGAGTTAGCAAAAAAATAATAGTTATTGTTTTTTTTGGGAAGTTGAACTTATCAAAAATCTTACACACTAAAATACAAAAAGAAACTATAACAAAATACCCGTAATAAAAGGTTTTTACACTATCTCCAACTTCCGGATCAAAGTTATTTATAAAAACTCCTGAAGCAGATAATGCAATGACTAATATACCAACTAAAGGGCTGAGTATTAAAACTTTGTCTTTAGTTTTAAAAAATAGTGATAAAAAAATGGCTGTATAAAGGATTATAGTGAGATACATACCAAGACGGATTCTTGATTCATTTACATGATTTTTGTCATTGTGTCGATCATCAAAATTTGCAGAAATTCTCAGAAGAGACTCACTTTTATCAAAACTTACTTTTGGAATTGAATTGTAATTATCAGTGTCGTATACGACAAAAAAATTAAGTCTTTCCCTGTTTAATTCTGTATATTCCGAATTCCAATAAAGTTTAAAGAAATCACCAAAGGTATCGAGTAATACAATTCCACTAAATGAATCATTAAAAAAATATCTATTTGGATTGGCAATTATATCTTGTGTACTAAAACTTGTAAAAAAGTTTAAGTCTGCTTTATTGTCATACTTTAAGTCATGCTCCACCTGAGTAATCAACTTATCATTTAAAAAATAATTTTCTGCAGAAAGAGAAGAGAAACATAAAGTAAATAGCAGATAAAATTTAAAATATTTTCTAGAAAATAAATATTTATGATGAAAAAATACTTCAATTAGTAAGATTAGTCCCACCATAAGGGCTATAGAAACTTTAGAAGTAAACAAGATGGCTAATAAAAGAACAAACTGAAATAAGTTATACTCTACTTTATTATTCTTATATTTTTCTAGAAGATAAAAAAGCCAGCCAAGAAATACGAATGCTAAAATCTCCGGTTTAAATGAAAGCCTCATGACTGTTAGTTGCGGTAAGAAAATAATTAAAATTAATGAATTGTATATATTTTTTTTTTGATATTCCTTTATTGATAAATACTTAAACAATCCAATAAGTCCAAAAACAATTAAGAGGGAATTAAGCAAGTGTATTGATATATTAAGAATTTCATTTGTAGTTAAGTTGGGGATAAAGTGATTAACCAAAAAGGAAAATAAATAAGCGAGATAAAAATAAAAATTTCCTTGCTCTAAACCGGTACTAGTTAACTGACCATCATAGAATAATAGGTACTGTATATATTTTTCAAAATCAGGTGACTGAACAATATCATAAGATAAGTAAAAAATTAAAAAAGATGTATAAAAAGTAGAGATCAATATTAAAAAATAGAAAATATTTAAATTTTTTGTTTTATTTATTATGTTTAAAAAGCTATATACCATCCGCAAATAATTGTAACGTTCCTTTAAATTTTAAAGACAAACACTAGTATTATATTTTTTTATCAAAAAGTAACTTGAGATTTTCATTAAATTTTTCAAATGTTAATTGCTCTAAAACTATTTGTGCAGGGTTGTAGAAATTCAAATTCTCCTTGAATGAATCAAATATATTTATTAATTCATTTAGCTCGTACACAATTTTTCCACATTTTTCATTCCAAATTGTGACTGTTGTTCCTGACAACTCTAGATGTTCGTAGTAATTTATTGTTTGATCCCAGACTAGAAGAGGTAGGTTGCATGACATTATTTCTTGTATACCAAATCCTTGTGTTTCTGGTCTAGACATAATTATTCCAAAGCTACATTCTTTTGATGCTTTTTTTAATCTCTTATTGTCATAATTGCCATAATCAAACAAAATGTATTTTTGATTTTTTTCTTTTAAAAATTTTATTAATTGTTCTAAATCATTGGTTTTTCTCTTTTTGAAATAAATCAGGCATACATCTTCTCTATTAGATATTTCTAAGTTTTCTAATACTTCTTTTTGCGAAATCACACCTGAAGGACACACTAATGCATTTTTTATATCAAAACTTTCATCCATCTCACGAGTATTTGACTTTGCTATATCACTAGCTACTATTTTTTTTATATAAGAATATTTGTTAATCAATTGATTTATTTCTAAATCCTGCTGAATATTATATAGCGGACCTATCAAAATTTTTTTATTTTTAGTTTTTGAATTAATTATCTTTTCAACTACTGCTTTTCCAAATTGATCGTATTGTACAACATAATTGTTACTATATTTTATATTGTTAAAACTAATCTGATCATCTCCCTTAAATGTTTTTATGAGATTGTTCATTCTTTTATGTGGTCCAGATTGAATTAGATTCTCAGAAATAGTTAAATTAAATATATAACATAAATTTATAATGAGATTCACTAATTTAGAGTGTTTCAATTTCTTTGTTAAAAAAACTTTTTTAGTTTTTATATATTTTGGATTATAAAAAATATTTATATTAATAAAAATCCTTCTCTTAATTAAGTATAAAAACAATTTATTTATTAATAATATATAACTAGTACTTATTTGTTTTCTAAAGTATTTAACGTGATTTTATATAACTAACATAATGATGTGAAAGCAAAATACTTTTTATCAATATACGCTTTAATATTTTCTGGAAATTTAATATTTAATCTTTTTAATAATTCAATTGAAAATTCTTATAATCCCTATATAGTTTATAAATTTTGTTCATTTATTTTTGTATCGAGCTTTTACTACCTTTTGTCTACGGTTATTAATGAAGCTCTGAATTTAAATTCACTTTCTTTAAGTATCTCACTATTTTTAATAAGTTATTTTTTGTTCGATCATTTAATGGTATTTACAGGTGGCTACTTTTCATTTGGTGTAACAGTACTAGTTGTTTCTTTGGTGTGGGTTCTAATTGTTTGCAGAAATGAAAATAAAAATTCTTTGATTTATTTATTTTTAAGTTACGGAATAATGCGTATTTTCAACAACCGTTTTATTGACGAAATTTCGAACATGGAACATTATGTTGAATTGAATACAGATGTAATTGTTCAGTGGTTACCTAGTGTTGAAGCTTTGTACAGTAAAGGATACTATTTTTTGTACTCAAACAATATAATCGAAGGTCAGGGACTTTTAACAACACACGTTCAGGCTTTGTTGTTAAATTTAAACTTTGGAACTTCTACATTTCAATTTATTCAAGTTAATTCATTTCTAGTTTTGTTTTTCACAATTTTAATATTTTTAGATTTAAAAATAAGTAAGAGTCATAAAATTTTAGTTTGTATTATTTTTTTAAGTTTAGTTTTAAATAATTCATGGCTTTTATATTTAATAGGAAATTCACTTATGCTTGAAGGGATAGTTGGATTTCTTATTTCTAGCTTTTTAGTAAGTATTAATAATTTTTTAAAACCAAAACAATACTCGAATATCTTTTTTATATCTTTTGGTGCACTAATTTTGACAAAACAATTTGTATCGATAATAGTCTTGATAATTGCATCATTTAGCTTATTTCGATTAAATAAAAAAATATTACTAAGCTTTATTCCTTTAGCTTTGGACTTGCTAAATAAATATTTTTTAAAAGTTAATTCTTCTTTCATAACTTATTCAGACGGAATAGATTATTTTCAAATTATTAAGAATATTTTATTTTTGGAAAACATAAATTTAAAAAATGTAGAAAAAATAATAGATAATTTTACAATTGACATTCCTTTTACGCTTATATTAATTTTTTATTTAATCAGTAATTTACTTGTGTTGTTTAAAACAAATAAAATAAATTTTGAAAATTATATTTTCTTTTATTCTGGAATTTTAAATTTTGTGTTGATAGTAGTTTTGTATGTTTCATATTGGCAAAACATTGAAGTTCAGTCTTCATATAGATACTTAGTAAATTTTTTAAGCATTTACTTAATTTCAATTGTATTAAACGTACAAAAATTAGATTCTTAATTTAAAATTTTTGAAAACTTTATAATTTTAAATATAATGTTTAATCCGTCTTTCATTCTAATTTTTTTTCCTTCTTCATAAGTTCTGCCTCTATAACTTATGGGTACTTCCAAAACTTTCCCACCTGATCTTATGTATTTTGAAAGTACCTCAACTTCTATTCCGAAGCCTTTTTCGGTAATATTCATTTTTTTAAGCTTTTGTGTTTCTATAAGCCAATAGCAACTTGCTATATCGCTTAACTTGTAATTATTTAAAATAGAAAATAATTTTGTAAGATACTTATTGCCAATATATGTAATTAAATATCTATTTTTATTTTCTCTTTTTTCTATAGTTCTTGAACCTAGTATTAAGCTATCATCATTCTGAGTTAATACATTGAACATTTTATGTATATCTTTTGGATCGTATTCAAGATCTGCGTCGTGTACAATAATATGACTCGTTTCGACTTTTTTTAACGCTTCCTTAATAGCATTACCTTTCCCTGAGTTTTTATTTAAATTAATTATGTTTAATCTTTTATCTTTTTTAATTATATTTTCAGCGATTTCAAGACTTCTATCTGTAGATGCATCATTAACGAGAAGTACCTCCTTAATAAATTTATGCTCAATTAGTCGAGAAATAGATTCATGTATATATTTTTCTTCATTGTAAAAAGGGACAATTACAGTTAAATCAAAAGTTTTTTTCATTTACACACTATGCTTCTTACTTTTAGTAAATAATTTAAAATACTAAATAAATTTCTTATATTTAAATTTTATCAAATGTATATTTCAGATATTACTAACTTAATTTTTAATCAAAAACATATTTTTGCAACAAATTTCACAAATTATAAATTAAAAAAATAGTTAATAGTTTCTTCCAAAATTAAAAAAGAAGATCTTTTAAACGTTGACTACATAGTTCATATGGGGGAGCTTTCAAATGATCCATTAGGAAGTTTAAATCATAATATTACCCATGATATAAATCATAGAGGGACAGTTAATCTTCTAAATTTAGCAAACAAAAGCAATATTAAAAAGTTAATTTATATGTCATCTGCTAGTGTTTATGGTTACTCTGATACAATTTCCCATGAAGAATCAGAGGTAAATCCTCTAACTGAATATTCAAAATCTAAGTATAAAAATGAAAACTATATATTGGAGAACAATTTTAATTTTGAAACAATAATTTTAAGAAATTCTACAGCATTTGGTTTTTCTAAAAATTTACGCTTAGATCTTGTTGTAAATGATTTAACGTATAGTGCTTTCAAAAACAATAAAATTGAATTATTGTCCGACGGATCTCCTAAAAGGCCCTTAGTGCATATTGATGACATTTCTAATTTAATTGACATAATTCTTACTGATAATAGAAACCTTGATAAGCAAATTTTTAATGTAGGAAGTAAGTCTCTTAATTTTTCTATAAGAGAAATTGCTGAAATTATTAGTGAAGTATTGTCTATAAATAATATAACTTTTGGAAAACACGATCATGATCAAAGGTCTTATTTTCTTAATTTTGACAAATTATTTGATTATTTTCCTAACTACAAACTAGAATTTGATTTACAAAAAGGAGTTTTAGACCTCTATAACAACCTCGAATCTTACATCATAAATGGAAATGAAAAGAGGTTGGACAAAATTAATTTGTTAATAAATGATAAAAAATTAAATAAAAATTTGTATTGGTTATAAATATCAATTAAATTCAGATTCTACAAACTTCTCATATTTCATGAACATAAATATCTGAAATATTGTCAAGAATTTTTGGAAATAAATCAATGTATTTATATTTAATTAGACCCACCAATAAAGTAGTCAGAATTTTCAATTTGTTTTTCATAGTAAACCTGCTTAAATTTTTCTTTTTTCTTCTCAGCAATTAGAGCCAATCTGTTAGCTCTTACATTGTAATTTTCTATATCATAACAATTTGAGATTCTAATATTTCCAAAGCCAACCATTTCCAACCAACTGATTACAGCTTTCTTTGATGGAAGGTGGCTAATTGTAGTGGTATCTCTATATGTTTTGGGGTGCCATATCTGTACAATATTAAGTCTTCTCAAAAAAAAATTTCTAATTGTTGCTGTCTCCAACACTAAAATTCCTCCTAAATTCAATTTTTCATAGAGCTTGTATAAAAATCTAAGTTGCTCAGGATTGTGATACAAGACTCCAGTAAAGTAGATTAAATCGAATTTACCTAATTTATTGAATTCTTCGTTGCTTAAATACATAAAGTTATTTATTACTAATTTATCTTGTTTCCTAATTAAGGTCTTCCAATTTTTAATTTCATTTAATTTGTCTGGTAGATCAAAAAGAATTATTTCTTTTGGGTTAAGAGATAAAATTCTTTGAGTATCTTCTCCATCTTTTGGTCCGATTTCTAATATTCTTGAGTCTGTAAATATTTCTTTTTTATAATACTTATTTAAATCATCAAATAGATATTTCCTATAAGCGTATGTCCCATCATAAGATGGCCTACCTTTTATAATGCGAACTACTTTTTTTAAATTAAATATTAAATAATTAAACATCTAACTTTATAGTACACTTTTACAATTTATTAATAACATATGAATTAATTATGTGAGAACCAAATCATAAATATTAACTAATTCTAGTTGCTGTTACAAAAACTCATAGGATTAAAAATTGGCAAACTAAGTAATATTTTTTACAGTTTTAGGAGATGTTTCGCCACCTACGCTTTTAAAGCGTACCCCTTGCTCAACATAAATATCTGAAATATTATCAAGAATTTCTGGAAATAAATCAATGTATTTATTTTTAATAAAAAAAGCATTTGTCCCACTAGAGGCATTGCAGCATAGAAGCCTATATGAGTATTTTTCAAATAATTCATTATATGAAGCCAATGAAGCTCCGAAATAATCTGAATAATCCCATTGGAAATTTTCATCGTATTCTACACAAAATTTTAAAGGTGGAGGAAATTTTGGATTGTATTCAACAATAAATAATTCAGGTAATATTTTATTTTTGAGCATTTTCTCAGCAACATAATAATCTATTCCATCTATGTCCAAGGATATTAAAGAATAGCTTTCAGCTCTTAACTCATTTAAGTGGTCACTGCAAAAGCCTAGAATATTGGATTTGTTGATCTTTAAATTAGAAACTGAAAGGTTTTTACTCTTATATTGTAAAATTTTTTTATTTAGATCTACCCATGTTCCTCTCCAGTCGTTAGCTAAAAGTACTAAGGTATTGTTTTCCGTTCCATCACCAGCTCCAATTTCTAGAAAAGTTTTGTTTGTAATATTTATCCGTTTTAATATTTCTAAAGTTATGCCATCTTCGTCATTTTGTGAAAAGATTTTTTTACCATATTTTACAAATGTATTTTTGTGATTCTCTCTTAAGTGGTTAATATTCAAAAAATGTAACAAATCATACATTCCATTTATTTTTGAATTTAAGTACTTTAATTCATGGGTAATATCATTAACAAATATTCTTTTCAGTCTATTAACAATTTTTTTCATTGAGTGGCCAGAGGCAGAATCGAACTGCCGACCCCTTATTTTTCAGATAGAGGCAAACCACTTGACCTTTCATCATTTTACATTACTCGTCATCATTTATCGCTCATTTCTAACAAGCTCTAAAACGCAACGAGCAGTAAATAACGAAGACTTCTCTTGTAAGTATGAGACAGTTTATATGTTCACATCATCACATCTTCACAGACGAAAAAGGGTTTGTATACTTTTCAGATGCAGAAAAGGTTTTTAAAATATTTTTGTAACATTGTTTAATTAAAATTGACTAAAGGCAGATAATGGTTTTATTTCAAAATCTCTACTGAGTTGGTTATTTGGATTTACTAAGACCGTTGTAGATGCGTACGTTCTATTAAAAGGGCGGAAACCCATAAAATCAATTTGAACCCAATTTAATTTTTTTGCTAAATCAAAAACTATTTTATCAATATCTCCTCCCTTTAAGTTTTTTTTGTCTACATCGTCAATTATTATGCATTTAATATTTGAATTTATTTTGTCTTTGTTTGTATATAAATTTTGTAAAATTTTTAGTCTATAGCTTGAATCACAATCAATAAAAACTACATCTGATTCAAAAACTTTAGTATTATTAATAAAATCATTTTCAGTGTTTGCAAATATAGGAGTCAAATTTTTAAATTTCTTTTGATCTTCTAAGAGGACATTAAACCAATTAATATCACTCTCAACTGAAATTACTTCTCGAGAATTCTTATTTAAGAACCACTTAGTGCTTCCTCCCGAGCCGTATTCAAACACTATTTGACTTGAAAAATCAAATTGGTTTAAATATTCAATGCATGGGTACGTTATCCACGGTAAAGGATTGTTATTAGAATCTACAGGTTTTCTTTTTTTCAAAGAATTATACTGACCCAAATGTTTTGCTAAATATGAAAAATTTATGAGTTGAACTTGTAAAGGTTTGTTAAATTTTCTTAATAAATTAATTAATTTATCCCAAATAAATTTTTTCATTGAGTGGCCAGAGGCAGAATCGAACTGCCGACCCCTTGTTTTTCAGATATGGGCAGACCACGTGACCTAAGTTCATTTTACTTTACTTGAGTTAAGTATGCGCTCGTTATTTAAGGGCTAATATAAAGCAGTGAGCGTACAATAAATTAGACTTTATTAACCAGCGTTTCCCAATTAGTTCCCACTTTTTAAGAGTGTCAACAGTCTCAACAAGTTCAAGAGTATCAACAGTGACATCTCATATTTTAAATTCGTTGCAAAAGTCTTTGGCTAAATGTCTGAAAACCCCAACGATATATACGATATATGACGAAATACGCAAATACTTTTGTTACGCTATAGCGCTATTTATGGAGTTATTGGAGGCAGAAAGCCTATTGTTGTTTGATATATGCAGTCGACTTTTGGGAGTTTTGGTAGTCATAAAAGGGTATGCGTCTTGAGGTGGGCAGGGGGCTATAAAAAATCGCTAGCGTAAGTCAACTGTGACAACTAAGCACTGCACACGAATTTCAATGATTTTCAGTGCAATGTCAGATGTGCAGTAATTATCCAACTACTTCAGTATGATCTGCCTCTGGCAGATCATACTGAGTTCTGTAGTTTCTCTAAGCCTTGAACTACCTTAACATCTGTTTCTTTGAATAAGTCTGAGTAAGTATCAGCAGTTATATTTATACTTGCGTGACCTAAACGCTTTGATATTGATAAGATATCTGCGCCACCTAGTACTGCAAGATATACAGAAGTATGTCGAAAGGTATGTAAAGCTATTCCAGAATCTAAATCTAATTTTTCAAGAGCTGGTTTTAATGAAAAATTTTATAGTTTGCTAATCAGCTTTCAAAAATTAAAAGAATATATGCTTTTTGTTTCAATATTTAAATTAGTAGGTGTTAAAGATAAAATATTACAATTTATAAATGATTTGAATATTTCAAAAGTTGAATTAAGTTCATTATTTTTATTAGTCAATCTATCATATCCATCAAAACCTACAAGATAAATGTTTTGAGCTTTACTACTTTTAGAGGCAATGGCCAAAGAATATGTAAGGGCAAGCGCGTTGGGTAAAATACAGTAATTTTCTTTTGTTAGAAATTTATCCTTTTCTAGTTTTATATCATAATAAAGAATGTTTGGGTAATCCAACTCAATAGATTTATTCAAATTTGGCACTATAAATGGTGTTTTATTATTGCTAGTTTTTAATTTTGATGAAAGCCTGTGCGGGTGACAAGAAACCCTAAAATCTATTAAATCTTCTGATATCTTATTATGATTATTTAATTGAAGGACCGTTAGATTAAGGCTTTTAATAAATTTCTCAATTTCCAAACTATACTTATCAGCCGTTTTGCCTCCTCCAATAATTAGAAAGCTTTCATTTTTTAATTTTTTTTGATTAAGAGTATCTTCCTTATTTAAAAGCGAATAGTAATTAAAGTATTGCTCTTTAAAATCTGGATTATAGGATTCGCTATTTTGAGAATTTTCAAGATCTAATGAACCTAAAGAATCTATCAAAGATACCTTGTCATTTACATTAAAATCTAGATCTTTTGTTAAATCTTGTATATAGGATGGATGGACCTTATTAACACCAGCAAGAAAATAATAAGGACTCGAACCCCATTTGTGTTTGTTTTTTAAAGGATAAAAATAATTTTCTAACAAAGTAATAAGTTCTACTTTTTTTTCTGTTTTAAGTTTTGAAAAATAAAAAATAGCGTCCTCTGTAAGAGTGTTTCCAGGGCCTCTTCCCATACCCGTCATTGTCATATCTACCCATTCGACTCCAGCATCAACTGCCTCAACAGTGTTTGCCAAGGCAAGGCCCATGTTGTTGTGCGCATGTATACCAATTGGAAATTTTGTAGATTTTTTTAAACTACTAACTAATTTGTTGATTTGGCTTGGAATCATACAACCAAGACTGTCTGCAAAATAAAGTGAATAAAGTTCTAAGCCTTTAGTATCTGAGGAAAATTTCTCAATTGTTTTTTCATCAAGATTATGTGATTGCATAATATTTATTGCTAATTTAAACCCTTTATTAATTAAGTTGTGAGCTAATTCAATCGAGTGATTTAAATCTTTGATGTGTGTTGCTATTCTTACAAAATTTAATCTAGAGCTTGAAGAATTTAATGGAAAAGAATTATTAATAATTTCTAAATCCAATAAATTATTTTGTACAAAATCACTTACATTCACCATTACACCAATATTGAAATCTTCTCCTAGGGACAAGCTTTCGAGAGTGGCTTCACGTGTGTAGGCAAATTCTCCTAACCATTCTTTAGAATTTGGGAATCTAAAACCCAGTTCAATATTTTTTATTTCTAGGTTTTTGCACACGCTGAGATATTCTTCCACAAGTGATCTATCAAAATCCCAAGAATTGTGATATCCACCATCTCTTAACGTGCACTCTATAAAATTTATACTTTTCAATTAAACGCCTTGCCATATGATTCTATAATAAATTTAGTGAAAATAATAGGCTTAATTCCTGCACGATTAAAGAGTACAAGATTTCCAAGAAAACCTTTAGAGTTAATTGAAGGCTTGCCAATGTTTGCGCATGTTTATTTTAGATCTAAATTAGCAAATTTAGATGAAGTGTATGTATGTACAGATAGTAATGAAATTTTGGATAAAGCTAAAAATTTAAATGTACCTGTAATATTGACTTCTAAAAACCATAAAAATGGAACAGATAGGTGTGCAGAAGCTGCAAGTAGATTGTCTTTGAATAACAATAATTTAATAGTAAATGTTCAAGGAGATGAACCATTGATTAGTCCTGTATTGATTAATAAAGTGATAAAAAATTTTAAACCAAATTTTATGGATATTCTATTTCCCTATCTTGAGATTAACAAAAATGAAGCATTGGGGTTTGTGAAATTAGTAAGCAATAAAAATGGAAAAGTTCTTTATATGAGCAGATCTGATATACCAAATAACTTTAGAAAAAATATAACTTTAAAATCACAAGTAGGAGTGACATTATTTACAAAAAAAGCACTTGATATTTTTTCAAAAAATAAATCAATAAATGAAGATACTGAAGGTATCGAGCTTTTAAGAGTTTTAGAAACAGATTTAAAAATGTACTGTTTTAAAACAAATTTAAACTCTAAATCTGTAGATTATCCAGAAGATTTAACTTATGTTAAACAAGCTATGAAAGAAGATTCTTACTTAAATAAATATGCAAAATAAAAATCATATTTGTTTTGATCTTGATGGTGTATTGATTGAATCAGTTGATTTAATGAAATATAGTTGGGAAAATACAGTTAATTTTTTCGAAGTCGATATTAACTTTGAAGAATTTTACAAATTTATAGGATTATCTCTTGAGGATATTGTGAAAAATTTAGAACTTCCAAACGGTTATGAATTAATAAAATATTATAAAATGATATCAGCTACCAATTTAGACAAAATAAAAGTTAAAGAAAAAACTATAGAAAATCTGGAAAATTTTTCTAAAAATTACAAAATTTCTATTTTTACATCTAAAACACAAGAAAGAGTTGATAAAATAATTGATTTATATTTTAAATCAATAAATTTTGATTCAATCTTAACATCTGATAAAGTAAAAAATCCGAAACCAGATCCTGAAGGCTTGATTAAAGTATGTAATTTAGTGAATTCTTTTCCAGAACAAACCCTTTATGTTGGAGATACAAATTATGATTTTTTAGCCTCTAAAAAAGCTAACATCGATTTTGTTTATGCTAGTTGGGGGTATGGTGAAGTTGAAAATTCAAAGTATAAAATTGAAAATATTGAGCAACTATCAAAATTTCTTTAACTTTTTTTTGAATTTATCAGAAAGTTTTTTAAAAAAATAAATAGGATTTTTAATTAATAATTTTAGATATGTCTGGAACAGTGTGTAATACAAATAATCTTTACACTTTTGGTACTTACTGTTGTCAAAAGATGTAATCGAATCAATTAGAAAGTCTGAAGCTATGTTTTTCATGTAATTATCTTTAAATTTAGAATCTATAAGAGTTGTTGAATAAGAATTAAATTTAAATATATATTCTCTTCTAACACGATGGGACCATTCGACATCTTCAGCTTGTCTCCAGACTAGAGATTCGTCAAATTTATATTTTGAAGCTACATCTTTTTTTAAAATAAAAAACGCACCTGATATATACATGTACTTACTTAAATGAGAAATTTCATAAGGTAGTAGTTTTTGATTTGTTTTTAAAATATATTTATCAAATCTATTTCGGTTGACTCTTGATAGATTCCAATCATAATGCCTCTCTCCATTTTTTTTTAATATTTTATTTGAAAGCACATCAAAATTATGACCAAACTTTTTTAGACCTTCATACCAACCTAAATCAAGTGTTAAATAATCATGCATACAAACTAACAAATCAAATTTAGCACTCTCAAAAAAAATATTTCTTTTTTTTGTAATCCAGCCATTTTTTATTGATTCATCAAACTCAATGTGATTTAAATTTCTATTTTTGTAATGATCATTGCCGCCAATGATTATGATTTCATAATTTGGAATCTCTTGATTTTCAATACTTTTTATTGATTTTTTAGCTTCATTTTCATTACCTGGGTAAGTTAAAATCCCAAAGGAAATATCCATGTGGCCAGAGGCAGAATCGAACTGCCGACCCCTTGTTTTTCAGATAAGGGCTAACCTTTTGACCTTAGTTTATTATAACTAATTTAAGTTGATTTTACGCTCGTTGCTGACAGGCTCTAGG